>ENA-UOOA01000083-UOOA01000083.1-human-gut-metagenome-genome-assembly--contig:-P61old-NODE-83-length-196482-cov-85.906719_pt1 | contig 196482 bp, 137 predicted proteins | sample MGYA00242467_ERZ724014 | MGnify/ENA metagenome assembly ERZ724014 | reverse complement strand
CGGCATAGCCTTTGGAAGACTCGTGTTCGGGGAGAATGACATATCCTTGCGTCAATCCAAGATAAGCAAGCAGGAATCCCTTGACGTGCGCCTCCCCTTCGATGAACTCGCGGATAGCACTCTGACGTTTCAGTTCTTGGGCGAAGAAACGGAAGACGGGTTCCCACTCACCACGAAGAGCCATTTCTTTCACCAGACCGGAAAAAGAGGAAAGGTCCAGATCGAACATTTTTGCTTCGCGATAGGCTTCTACCAGATATGTATAAAGCTGTTCGCGTACAGTCAGGTTCGGAATACCAAGAATAGCACTGCCAAAATCAGTACCTTGTATGGACAGCATCCCGAAGTAGAACAGCAGGCTCTTGAAATTCTCCGTATCAGTCATTTTCTCAGCCGGGAAAGAAGTGGCAATCTGTGCTGTAGTACTGCCTTCAGCCACTATTTGCTGGATTACGGAAGCATTGGCTCCGAATGTCTTGTCTATCTGTACCAGGTGACGCAGCTTATTGTAGTCAGTACGGATGTTGTTGTCGACCATCATTTCCGGGGGCAACTGCTGTTGCAAATAACTGTTCAGGAAATAGAGTGTCATGTCCGAATTGAACATACGTTCCTCTAACTTGCGGGAAGAGAAACAGTAATTGTCATACCACGGTTTCATTATCTTCACCAGCCCATCCACCGTAACATCCTCCGGAAGTGAGCCTTCATCCTTGTAATAAGCGATCATCTCCCGCACTTCACCCTCACTGAATCCGATAATGTTGTTGAACTGAGGAAGCATGCTGATATTCGTGCCGATATTGAAACCGCTCGTCACATCGTCCATCGTGATAGGACTCACACCCGTGATAAAGAGACGCTCTACGGCAGCACCCGCATTGGAGGTGGAAGCCTTCACGTTATTGAAGAACCCGCGGATGAGCCCGTCGCCATGCGTCTTTTCCCGATAGCGTTCCTGACCGTAGGAAGAAAGGATCGTATTGGTGAAGTTGTCGTATTCGTCAATCAGCAGGTAGATGCGCGGACAATCCGTACGGCTGACATATTCCTTGAGGGCGGCAAGCATTTGCTCCGGATTAGTCTCGTCAGGGTTGACGATTTTCCACACCCCGCTACCTAACAAATGCTCATATTTCAGGATAAAGTTCTTCATCACCATGCAGCAATACTCGCTGAACGAGCGCTCCACGGTTTCCAGCTTCGAACTGACTTCGGAGAAGTTGAAGCGCAGAACCATATAGCTGTTGTGCCGCCTGGTCGGATGCCGGCCGATATGCAGCTCTCCAAAGAGTTCTTCAAATCTATCGGCATAGTCGATGCTGTAGTACGCCTCCAGCATGGCCAGGAACAGTGACTTGCCGAATCTGCGGGGACGGATCAGGAACAGGTAGGGAGGTTGCCGTTCCAGCATTTCGATGTAACGGGTCTTGTCCACATAGTAGTAATCCTCGCGCATGATGCGGGGAAAGTCCGATATTCCGTAGGGTAATGCCTTCATAACTGTTCAGCTTTTAATGTTCCACAAAGCAAAGGTAACAAAAATGATGGCAAATGCCATGAAGAGCCGGAAATTGTTGCAAATAGAGGACAGGTTTTCCTAAGAAAAACAAGAATCTTAACCGTTCGCCCCTGTTCCGGTAACGTAATAAATGAAGCGGTATAAACGGGAGTTTTATTTTTCCTATTGGAGAAATGTTTTTTCCAAAAAGGAGAAAAATAATTCAATAATAGGCAAATAATAAATCGGGAGATAAACAGCCCTCTTTTGAGAAGGAGGGGAACGTACCTTGCTGGAAAAGATCAGATAATATGTCAGCGAAGCTAATGGAGACAGTACTGCTAACTCAAACCTATACAAGAAACAAGCATATCCGGTAATGGCATAAAAAGAGAAGTCATCCCTCTTCTGAAACAAACTCTTTTTCGGGAGTCTGAGAACTCCCCATCTTCCTATTTCCTAAATAAACGATGAGTGCATTTGGCTGATATACAAAGTGTTATTAGCTTTACAAAAGAGCTGAATATCCCAATGAAAGAATCTATTGAAACCTGATAATCTGAGGGAATATGCTGACCTACAACCCATTCCGTACCCATCATCAAATAAACAGTTTTAGAACTCCAAATAAATTGACACTACTTTTTAGCACCTTGTTTTGTAACAACGCACTACTGCAACCTGCTTATTTTCAAGAATAAAGACGCTATTAAAGTAAAGAGATAGAGTATTTTAAAGATAGAAATGACACCAAATTCAGGCACCAATGACAAGAAATGAGCTTACAACCATTAGCACCAAACAAAATAAAAAAGTTCATTCTTCAACAGAAACCGTATAGCCGTTAAAAAACAAATGCACCCATATGCCCACTGGCAATGAGTGCAGATATGTACAAATAAATATTCAAGCAGTAACGCAGAAGTACTTATAAACAGAATGAAAGAAGCGAGTTCAGGAACAACTTACCAAGCAATACCTACCTGAGGTGCAATGCCTTAAAAACAGGTAGTAACCATCTTCGCAAAAAGCGTAACCGATACCACCATTCTGCCTTTTTCAGCCAACGGGCATCACGGCAATCCTGCGTTGTTCCGTCAGGACGGCAGATAGTCTGCAATACTCCGATGATATCCTTTCTTTTCACCCGCTCGATGCGAGCCACATTCCCATCACCCAGCATCAGACAGTCATCACCTTCACGGCCTATATACCGATGAATCATATACCGGCCTTCCCACTGATAAAAAGGACAGCACCAGACAGGAAGTTCCCCATCCGGAGGACAAGGAACTACTTCCACGAGGTCTATCCCCCCTCTGATAAAGGGATACATGCTTTGCCCGCCAATAAGCAGCCTCACCGTCTGCCCTTGCCTTAAAGCCTTGGCCACTTCGGCAAAAAAATCATTGGATACCGTTATTTTTCGCATGTTTACAATATGGTATCATGAGAAAGGTGTGCCGCAGCCGCATCGGGCAGACAGGCCAGATGATAAACGGGTACGGCAGAAAGCAGGGAACCCAGAAAATCGCTGATATAATCATACAACTCATCACTGTAAGCGAAGTTAGGTGGACACGAAGGATGCAACGCACCATACCCTTGGGCTATACTAAGCTTTTTTATCTGATTATAAGGTGCTTGAGACAACCGCACGCAGGCAGCCAATGGATAACTTTCATTTTTATAACATGGCGTCTTCCCGCTCCATGGACTGCCATATACCCATGGCTTTCCATCGATAATACGAATGATGGGGCTGTCGTCATTCAGTAGGAAAGCTCCTTCTATATGCTCTCGCCACAAACGGGTGTGCGTACTCTTTCCTGTTCCACTTTCTCCCAAAAAGAGCACTGCTTTACCTTCGCACACAATGGTGCTGGTATGAATGGCTACTGTCTGAAAAGGCACGGTTGCCACTCCATAAGCCATCCAGCAGGCAAACCGGAGTAACCGGAGTTGGTAATTACCCTTGAAACTGGCCACCTGTTTGCTTTCATCCAGCCAAAGTTCTAGTTTTTCACCTTTGGGAGGTATCATTACAAAGAGGAAACCATTGCTGTAACAGCCAAACTGGCTGACAATTCCGTCTATCTCATTTGTATAGAGCACCTTTTCAAATGTGGGAGCTTCTTCAGAAGATTCTATAAAACGACAAAGGGGAACATCATCTGCCACCACTTTAAAAGGGGCAAAGCCGATCAATTCATCTACTGCTTGTACCAGCCTGTCACCTTCCACCCTGATACGGTGTCCGGCTATCAAATAATCCTGTTTCATTTATTTCTATCTTTATACTTTATTATTACTTACTATATCACAGATATCCAGATCGAATATCCGGTCACAGAAAGCCAACGAGCTTTCGCGATGGGCAATGACAACCAGTGTCAGCTCCCGGTGTTGCAGTGAAAGTGTTTCCAAAGCGTGGTTGATTTCCTGTTCTGTCTTGTTGTCCAAAGCCGAAGTAGCTTCGTCAAAGAACAGTACTTCAGCCTCCTTGTAGAGAGCTCGTGCTATACCGATCCGTTGCTTCTGGCCACCGGATAAACGGCTGCCATATTCACCTAACGGCGTATCCAGTCCTTGCGGCAATTCATCTGCCCATTCTCGGAGTTGCACTTGTTCCAATACCTGCATCACCTTTGCTCGGTCAGCTTGTGGTTGTCCGAGTGCTATATTGTCGGCAAGTGTGCCTTCTATTATAAATATTTCCTGCGGTACATATCCCACTAGTTTATGCCATTCACTACGGTTGGCAGCAGTCAGTTGTTGCCCGTCTATAAGTATTTCACCGGAGGTAGGCGGAAAGAAACCGAGCATCAGATTGAAGAGTGTCGATTTCCCTGATCCGCTTGCTCCACGTACTCCGATCCGTTCTCCGCAGCTGATACTTAGATTCAAGTCGTTGAAAAGCGTATGTCCATCGGGGAAGGCAAAACCGAGCTGCCGTAGCGTAATGCCCTGTTTAAAAGTGAAAGACGTTGTACTTTGCGCATCCTGCCGCGGTTCGTCACTGATACCTTCGTCCACCACCGTTATGGTATGCGAAGCATTCTGAAGTGTCACCCAACTGTTCAGAATGCCCCTTACGGCTGGTATCAACCGGAAAGCGGCCACAGCAAACACACCACTCATCAATCCCAGGTTCCCGTTTCCCGTACCTATCAGTAAGGCCAACCCTCCCACTACGGCTACTTCCGAAAGAAAGGATGGAAAAAGCTGGTACACTTCCGTCCGCAAGCGGTTGCGAACAATAAACTCCATTCCCTGATCGAAAGAAGCCAGAGACGCGTGGAAAGCCTGAGCGATCTCCAACTCCGCATATCCACGGAAAGCCTCTATTACTGTACGCGATTGCTTTCTACGGGCTTCCAACTCTTCCATGCCGTAATCACGTAGGCGCTTCCTGACCAGGCTGACATACAGTACAGACAAGAGGAGGAACGCTCCGCAAAGCAGGAGTCCCGGAAGCGGTTCCCAAATAATGAGCGCCGTTACCATCAATATTATCAGTACTGCTTCTCCCGCCATACGGAAAACGGGAGCCAATACGCATGAGCTGAACAGGTAACAGACGTAGTTCACCTCGTGCCCCAGCCGCACGCTGCTTTTCTCTTTCAGGTAAAACAGTCCGCGACGGTAGTAGTTGACAAACATCCGACGGCTGAATTCACGATATATATTGAGTTGATAACTGCTCTGAAGACGTGCCAGCAGCACAATTACACCATTCTTCAGCATCACGAACAGTAACACCGCACCGCAAAGTGCCAGCATATTGTTTCGCCCACCGTCCTGCTTCATCACTACCAGTAATATAGGTACCAGCGCCGCTACTCCCGCAAAGTCGAGTATAGCACGCACCAATACCGAAAGAGCGACCCAAATGCCCCGTTTACGTTGCTGTTCCGACAGCAGTTGAATTATTTTCTTAATCATTTGCTATCTATTATCGGTTTACGTATTGTTCGTTTTTTTTTGATCCTTCGAATAAAGTCCCTTGCAAATAAAATCCACCCTATGCCACCTGCGCCACTCAGCAGGATACATCCTGCAAGAATAAGCAATTTATTGGGCTTTGAGGGATGCAGCGGAACCGTTACAGGTTGTATGACCGTATACACCGGAGCTACCTTTCTCACTCTTGCTTTGGCTGCCTGCACTTGCCGTTCCGACCGATTGTAAGCCAACTGCGCCAGTTCCATCTCGCTGCGCAAGCGTGCCCGCTCAGCGCGTGAGGTCAGTTGCGCCAGGTTTCGGTTAGCGTCCGCAAAACGGGCATATCTATCCTGTGCCGCGCGATATTCGGCCTGCGCCTCTTTACATAGTTTTTCATTGTATTGCAGAATCTTACGCGACTTGTTTGTCCTGTATTCTGTCATATACGCCTTCAGGCGTGCTTGCACGGTGTCGGCTACAATAGCCGCCACTAGCGGGTCCTGCATCGTAGCAGTTATAGATATCATCCGTTTCTTCCTGTCTATTTCTATTTTGACTCTGGAAGCTATAGTACGGACTATGGCAGCCTCTTCACGGGTCAGCTGTAAGAGGGCTGATTCTTCCTTTTTCCCGATATGATTCATCTCCGGTTTCTCTCTGAACAAGGATATGCACCACCCTATCAGTCGCAACGGTGTGGAAGTGACAGCTTTCCACCACGGTTTCTTCTGGTGTTCCTTCAGATATCGGGCAAGAGGCATTGCGGTACTGTCCTTCTGTCTGCGTACCTCAACATCGGAGAGTTGGAGCAGAAAGGGGGTGGAACGGACGATGGTGGAATACAAGGAAGGAAAAAGAGCATCCCGGTCGGTCGCAATAGAGGCACTCATGCCGGGGGTGATATTTGCCAACTCCCTTATGTCTGAAAAAGAACGACTGCGGGTTCCTTCATGGGCAACGAGCGTGCTTGCCGTATATTCTTTGGGAATACTAAGGGCAATAATTAACCCTACGACAGCGCCAATGCCACATACTTTCAGAAGCAGCCTTCTGGAAGCACATATTTTCCGGAACAGTTCCAGCCAATCAATTTTCTGCTTTTCGTTCATGCATTTTTCTTAAAATATAATATACACCTTATTCAAGTTTCGTAAGTACGGCAATAAAGAAGTTATAGGAGTCACGAAACTTAAATGTATTATTTAGTAATGCTTGAAAAATAACGTGGTATAAATGGGCATGCTAATAATAAATAGAGAGATAAACTATCATTTATGTATCAAGTTATTTTTTTAAGCGTTACTAAATGAGGGGACAAAGATAATTCTTTCTTTCCTAATAATAATGTGAATCAGCAGTTGAATTTGGCTTATTGCCAGCATCATTTCTTTTTTGAGTGCTTTTATTGTTCTTTTTCGACGGTTAATTCCCCTGTAGTAACGCAGCTACTTTATCACCCTATCATCTTATCGCTTTTTCATTCTTTTCGATTAGGAAATAAATACTTTTTGTATAAAAAACATTCGCAACACCTGTTTGTCGGTATTGCGAATGGAAAGAGTGTGTCATTTTCTGATTTAACTGTCTGGCAGTATAGGGGAAAATATGAATTATTACTTCCGAACCCTCTGAAAGAAAAGAGCCCGGTGCAATACCGAGCCCTTTTACCATATCAGTTAATTATTAACTGTTTAACTTTTGATGTGCTGTTCATTTTGAGCAGCCTCTTCTGATGTAATCTACTTAGATTAGCTAAAAGATGATCATTGGTTAACAGTAATATCAGTTTTAGTAAGCGTGTAGTTACCTGTGAGAGGAGCAGGTTTTGCAGTTTCAGTAATAGTTATACTTGTAGCTGTAACTATAGAAGTTGCTGCAGAACGTCCTACCCATTCAACATCGGCATTAATGTTGATATCAGTAATAGCTTTTCCTGTCAAGTCAAGAGTGACATTACCAAGTGTCATACTACTTCCTGCATTGAAGTTAATGACTTTTACAGTTCCCAATGCTGCACTAGCAGCGAGGATGCTCTCTATTTCAGTATTAGAATCAATAGTCCATTCTCCTGTCAAATTCAGGGCAGTCAATTTTGTCAAGGCATCATACTTTTTCAATTCATCTGCATTAGTCATTGCACCGAATGTTGCAAATACAGTCTGAGTAGCAGCACTTGTAATCTTGCCACCGATAGTATTATCTACTTCACCACTACCAGCTGTAACTGTAACATTGGCTGCTGAGTGTTTAACTTCAACAAGACCGTTATTTGTTGCGAATACTACTGTAGCTCTGTTGACAATAGCTTTAGCATCGGCATTATTAGTCAAATCAACGTTGACTGCATCAATATTAGTGTTGATAGTCAAAGTTCCACCATTCGTAATCGTAGACTTGGTAGCAGTGTTAACAACCGGACTTGCATTAAGAGTTGCTTCACCCTTGGTATTTGTAAGTGTAAGTTCCTTTGCTGTAGATGCATTGGTGATAGCACCACCATTATTAATGACTGTAGCACCTACAGTTGCAAAGTCCTTATCAATAGTAAGAGTTGCACCCTTGTTTACTGTCAAGTTACCAAACTTGGTAGAAGCAGTACCCGCACCGGTTAAGATAGTATTACCGCTAACATAAGTAACATCCGAATTAGACAAAGTTACTTTAGTATAAACACCATTGTTAGCTAAAGTACCGGCATCAAACAAAACAGGTGTTTTTGCATCATTGAAAGTAATGTCACCCAAAGTTACAAGCTTGCTGTTCGGTCTGAATGAAATAGAGGCATTTTTACCTTCAATTACACAAGCATTATCAAATTCTTTAAGGAAGGCATCATCCAACGCAATTGGAGCTTTATCTGTAGTGGTGATAACGAAGTACTTTCTTGGATCAGGAGCCTGTCCATTGTTATTTGCCATGTATGCTTCAGCCATAGCTTTTGTGATTTCAATCAGCGCTTCGCCACGATAAGCCACTTTCTGAACATAAGAAGTAAGTTCATCATAGTTCTTGATCTGAGTATAACCGGAAGCAATTGCCGATTTTGCAGGAATAAAACCACCATCAACTGTATAGGTTGCAGAAGTACCTTTGGTATCTTTCATAGAACCATCTTTGTTGTACTCGTCAGCAGAGTATGGCAGACCGGGTAACAATATCAAGTTTCTTGCAGGCGTAATGGTCTTAGCGGCAGTAGCAGTGCTGCTATTTGCTAAAACGTATGCTTCGTTGTTAATGGTTGTGTAAACTTCAACGGCCAAATCAGCTTGTGCATAAGATGCGCCCGGCAATACCATCAAGAATTTGCCATTTTGGCCGGTCGTGATAGTTATAGCGGGATTAAATTTAACCCAAACAGGTTTATTAGTGGTTACAGGAGCTACAATATCAGCGGTTTTAGCTGTTTCATACTGGTTTACATCCCAAGCCACGTTGCCTTTAGCATCCTTAGCGATATTAGCAATAACGCCAGAATTTTTAATCGTACCTGCTGTAACAATAGTACTTGTACTATTCGTAAACTTGATAGAGTCTACTGTAATAGATGTTTCATAAACCGGTTGACCATTAGCATCTACTTTTAAAGCACCTTGTGCATCAAGTAATTGTACCTGGCCAAGCTTCAATGTAATATGCGGTAAAGAATAAATATGCTTCATGTGCAAGGATAATTCTGTTTTGGGGCTTTTCCAAATAGAGTCATAAGCTATAAAAACAGGATATTTCTTTGCTTCATAGAAATTCTTAATAGCAGTGTTAGAGGGCGTTCCATCAGCATTAGGTACTACGATTTGTTCCGTAGGTAGCTGAACTTCCAATGGTCCGCGCTTGTAGTTAGCCTCATTGAAAGGAGCATAAAACAAATAGTTACCTTGGCACAAAGATGCATCAGCGGTAAATGTCTTGCCGTCTGTAGTCTGATACAGTACATTGCTGGAGATGTAGTCCTTAATAACGAATTGTGCCCAATCTGTCTTTGACTTATCATATTCATCCATCACGCAAGCTCCAAAACCGTCGCCTGCCTGCCAAGTAACGCCAGCAAAATTATTGCTGGTTGTCATTCTCGTATTTGCTCCCAATGTGATTGTCGGAGCTTCTACCATCGGACGGTCACCAATACTCTGCTTGTTGCTTTCGCTAATCAGCTCATCTTGAGAACACCCTGCAAAAACCGCAGCTAAAGCTACGGCACTAAACAAATGTTTCTTTTTCATTTTTAACCTTAAGATTAATTGATATTAATATTCAAATTGCTTCTTCTCTAGAAAGCAAGAGTGTTAAACCTTGTCTCTAAACTATAATTCAGGGTCAGGTGTAATCACGCTTGATGCAAAACCTTTCTCTACAGCCACTTCCAGAATCATCACTTCCGGAGCCTCATACTTCATTTCCTTTTCTACTTTCATAATCATAAAATTTAAATTGTTAGTAATATTAAAATTGTCTCTTTATTATCAACCGATAACATGCTTGCTTCAATCGCTATCAAAAGAGTCAAGCCTATCTTTTGAGTGATAGTCCGGCATTCTTTGACAGATATAATAGGTATAGCAAACCCGCATTTTCAGCCTGCAAAGTAAAAAACAAATTTCCTAAATAAACGGTGGGCGTATTCAGCTGATATACAAAGTGTTATTAGTTTTAGAAAAGAGCTAAATATCCCAATAAAAGAATCTATTGAAACCTGATAATCCGAGCGAACATGCTGACCTACAATCCATTCCGAGTTCATTTCCCAACAAGCAGTTTTACTCCTCCAAGTAAATTGACACTACTTTTTAGCACCTTATTTGGTAATAGCACACTACTGCAACCTACTTATTTTCAATAACAAAGGCACTATTGAAGTAAAGAGATAAAGTATTTTTAAAGATAGTAATGGCACCATTTTCAGACACCAATGACAAGAAATGAGCTTACAACCATTAGCACCAAACAGAATAAAAAAGTTCATTCTTCAACAGAAACCGTATAGCCGTTAAAAAACAAATGCACCCATATGCCCACTGGCAATGAGTGCAGATATGTACAAATAAATATTCAAGCAGTAACGCAGAAGTACTTATAAACAGAATGAAAGAAGCGAGTTCAGGAACAACTTACCAAGCAATACCTACCTGAGGTGCAATGCCTTAAAAACAGGTAGTAACCATCTTCGCAAAAAGCGTAACCGATACCACCATTCTGCCTTTTTCAGCCAACGGGCATCACGGCAATCCTGCGTTGTTCCGTCAGGACGGCAGATAGTCTGCAATACTCCGATGATATCCTTTCTTTTCACCCGCTCGATGCGAGCCACATTCCCATCACCCAGCATCAGACAGTCATCACCTTCACGGCCTATATACCGATGAATCATATACCGGCCTTCCCACTGATAAAAAGGACAGCACCAGACAGGAAGTTCCCCATCCGGAGGACAAGGAACTACTTCCACGAGGTCTATCCCCCCTCTGATAAAGGGATACATGCTTTGCCCGCCAATAAGCAGCCTCACCGTCTGCCCTTGCCTTAAAGCCTTGGCCACTTCGGCAAAAAAATCATTGGATACCGTTATTTTTCGCATGTTTACAATATGGTATCATGAGAAAGGCATGCCTCGGCGGCATCGGGCAGGCAGACCAGGTGATAAACGAGTACAGCAGAAAGCAAACCCAGAAAATTACTAATATAATCATACAGTTCATCACCGTAAACGAAGTTAAGAGGACACGAAGAACGCAACGCATCATACTTTTGGGCTATAGCCACAATTTTTAGAAACAATTTTCAATCCCTATCTTCCGGAACAATGCCAACAAGTCGATTTCCTGCTCTTGTGAAAGCGATTTCACATTTTCCTTGTTTGTTGTATTGCTATTCATTTGTATATTGTCATATAATAAGTTGAGGGTATTCTGTACTATTGAATCCGGAACATATACTAAAAGAATAATCCCTACTTACACATCTATAGTAAATGTATAGGTAGGGATTAAACTGTTTATTCTATTGGATTTGGTTATCCTATGAAAGGATTTCTGTTCCTTTATCCTCCAACTATAACGTTATTTGCATCAGTGCTAGCACCACCCAAATAACCGTCAAAATCGCTACAAGTGAATGTTCCTGCGTTGTATATTCTACCCTTCAGGTAAGTAGTAGCAGCTGTTACAGCACTACCTCTTGGAATATTCAGACTGTAACCTTCATCAACGATAAGTCCTGTGATAGAAAATGCTGTAGTAGTCCAAACAACGCGTTCAGAACTCTTCACTTCAACATACTTCACTGTATTTGGTAAGATGCCGCAAGCCGTACAAGCACCGGTGATCTCAACATAGTTAGCGTATTCACCAACTTCTGCTTGGGTTACAGATGTTGCGTTTGTAATAACTTTGATAAAACCAGGCGTTCCTGTAGAGGCTACAACGGTATTTACGTTACCGGTACCAAACAATTCGATAGTACCAATCTTAGCATCAGCAGCAGCGAAAGCATCAGCAAATGTTTTTCCAGTAGAAGCATTGGTACTTACATAAGTATAAGCATCAGCATTCTTTTGCGTGATATAGCCATAATTGTTGATTTTACCACTGGTGTTATTCTGTACACCTAAACTTCCGGCATTGTCAATCCTTCCGTATACTTCCAAGGAAGTGGCATCATTGGTCAGTTCTGCTCCATTCATAAGGAATTCTGCGCCTACAGGGATATCAATTATACCATTATTAGTCATATTCAGTTTCAGAGTGGTTGCACCTGAAATATTTACTGTACCATTATTGGTAATTGCAGTTGTTGTAGGATTAGTAGCTGTAGCTGTTACCATATTTGTCATTGTCATTGTTGCACCTTCAACGACTTCCAGTGAAGTAATATAGTCAAATGTTTTGCTATCTGAGTATTTCCACAAACCTGCAAACTTAACAGGAGTAGCAGTACCAAACTTCAAAGTTGCAGGAACTTCTGTTTCTGTAGTACTTACGAATTTAACAGCATCGCATTGAGTTGCTAGGTCAGTACTAAGTTTAAAAGTTATCTTATTTCCAGCATCTGCTACACGTGCTTCATAAGCAGCTGTAGCTTCGGCATCCATTACGAATTCACTGTTCTCATCGCCGTCCAAGAAGAAATCAACTGTAGCCTTATTGGCTATTGCATCATAAACTTTCAAGGCATCAATCAGATGTTGTTGATCTGTAATATGCAATCCATCCATATCAAGAGTGGACATGTCGGCTTGGATACTACGTTTGCCATACTTACCGATCTTTTCACCTATGAAAGACCCTTTTGTTGCATTAGTCCATGTATTGTCGAGTACCTCCTGAACACCTTCAGTGACTGTTTTATCATAAGTTACTGTAGTTGCGGTCTTTCCCCAAATATTTCCTTTTGCGTTATCTAATGTTACTTTACCATAGTTTGTTTTGATAACAACATTAGCATTGTTGGCTGTTACTCCGCTTTTGAGAGGTAGCAATGTAAACACTGCGTTGTAGTTATCGGTGATATCCGTTGTAGTTAAAGAATTTGCTACTGTAGCAGCGGCTAGATCAACATCAGATACATTTGTCCAAAGTGAAAATTCGGAGTTCCGGTATGGGGTGGCTGCATTATATTTAACAGGAATAGATGTCGTGAAAGCACCATTTGCATTCATTTCAATACTTGAAACCTTAAGTGGACTTACACCCAAACCGTCAATTTTATCAGTATTACTGGGAACTGTGGTCAAAATCAATGTAGTACCAACCCGTTTTAGGACGATGTCATACTTTTTGCCATAGCCTGCTGTATTTCCTTTATCTTCGTCATATGGCGCAATAGTCAAAAGTTCAGACATATAGGGGGTTAGCTCTTTTGTTTTTGCATTCTGGTTTTCAGGAATTGTAATAACAGGAGCCACACTTCCATTATTAGTAAACGCTGTGTCGGCTGGATAAACCATTATTGCTCCCTTTTCCAATACCATTGATTTGGTTGTGAAGACAAATGCCTCATCATCTTTTGCAGAGCCTTCATAAATGGCATTCTGATAACCCGTTAGATTAGAACTTATATCAGTTATACCATGGAACAGAGACATCAAGTCACCTGCTTCAAAATTCAACCCAAAATCGGATGTCATGTCAGCTCTAGTCAAAATGGGCATACCATCACTACCCTCTAATGATACGGCGAACTTAATGGGTGATTCCTGTGAAACAGACGGAGAACTCAACTCCTCATCTGCAGTACAGGATGCCAAAGCAATGCTTCCCAACAAAGCACCAAATAAAAATTTAGACTTCATACTCATCTTTTTAATTAATGTTATTTTAAATTCAAATAAATATTTTCCTTTGTACTTTTAAAATTCCTCAGGAGGTTCCGTACTACTTTGTCCAAAACCTTTTTCCACTTCCACCTCCAGAACTTCCACCTCCGGAGCTTCATACTTCATTTCCTTTTCTACTTTCATAATCTCAAAATTTAAATTGTTAGTAATATTAAAATTGTCTCTTTATTCGGTAATGCGATAATTACTGCTACCGCTGGCTGCCTATTATCCTATCGCAAAGACAGGCTACCTCTTATATAAGAACCTTAGCTATTCCTATATATAATAGGTATAGCAAACCCGCATTTTCAGCCTGCAAAGTAAAAAACAAATTTCCTAAATTCAAAAGAAATCGTTATTTTTTTATTTTTTCGGTAAAAATGAGCCGAATTCTTCTTTATCATGAAATCTCTTTTCATCTTACATGCTTTTGCGAGCCAAAGGTAGAGATTTTATTGACATCCGCAAACAAAATAAAGGATTTTTTTTATGCTTTTCAGTGAAAATGTATAAATGCAAAGTAATTTATAGCTTCCTTAGACTTTTTTATTGAAAAAGAGAGGGGGATTCTTGTTTATACATCACCATAAAAATGATAATTATGAAACAATTACAGCTAAAATCAAAAGAAGAAAAAGGTTTGAAGATAAGATTCAATTTGAAACAAGTCAGAGAAAAGAATAAACTGACGCAAATCATGCTTATAACGACCGTTAATAAGAGAAGAATCAGAGTCTATACCAAACTCCGTGTAGAACCCAAGTATTGGAACCGCGAAACTTATCGGTGTTTCCAAAATGAAGGATTGAATATTCGTGAGAGGCTACGACTGAAACACATCAACGAACAGATTGACAATCTTGTCATCTCTTTGTATGAAATGGATGAAAGGCTTGCCATGAAAGGTGAGTATCTGTCTGATTCTACAGTCCGGCAGGTTGTTGATGAACACCAGCAGAAAGAGCATCTTTTACAAAATCCGATTGCTTGCCTGAAAAGGCTTGTGGGAGAGTATGAAAAAAGCGTGAACCGCAAAGGAAGACGCGGCATCGAAAGCACTAAGGCTACTTATCTCACTGCTCTGGGGCGTTTGGAGGACTATGACAGACAAAGGAAAGTGCCGATCTGCTCATTTGATGATTTTAACAAAAAGTTTTTTGTGGATTTCACCAATTACTTGTATGGATACAGTTATGGAAAAAGCAAGAAACACTATACACAGAACACGATTATCAACACTTTAAAAGTAATCAAGAACTTGCTGCACCGTGCATACGACAATGAGATGACAACGAACAACTATTTCTTGAAGGTTCAAACCACATTGCCTTCCGATTCGAGCGAGCAAATTTATTTGCAGGAAAAGGAGATTCAAAAGCTCTCCTTGGTGAAGACTGAGAATGACGAAGAGCATGCGGTGAGAGACGCCTTTATCATTGCGTGCTATACGGCATTAAGGATCAGCGATATTCAGCAACTGAACAAGGCAACCGTACGGAAGGGAGTGATATCGCTTTACCAGAAAAAGACAAAAGAACTGGTGGAAATTCCTATTTTGAAGGAAATAGCGCCACTCATTACTTATTATCAACAAGTGGGATTTCCCGTTATAGACAAGGTGAAGGCGAACAGAACCATCAAGGCTCTTGCCGCGCGGTGTGGCATTAACGAGTCTGTCAGCCGTAAAGAGTTCCGTGGGGGAGAAACTACCATCGTAACAATTCCCAAATACGAATTGATTAGCTTTCATACAGCACGCAGGAGCTGCGTGACCAATCTCTATAAACGCGGATACCCGGTAAGCTACGTGATGTCGCTTTCCGGCCATCGTTCTTTTCAAGCATTTCAGCGCTACATGAGGGCATCAAGCAAAGAACTGATGTCTGATTTTGTCCGCTTGCTGAGAAAAGAAAAAGCAATCTTGGCATAGAATCCGAAAAATAATTAAATAAATAACAGTTAGTGTTATTTCAATCCTCCCCTCTTCTCTCTTTTCAAACAACTCCCCTTCAAAGGCGTATGCATGCCTTGCCCAAAATCAAACCTGTATTCATTTCACAAAAATATCTTACTCGATATGGAACCCATGCAGGTTTGACCGGGAGGAGTCTCTGCCGACACCTATAATAATATACTTATTGGTCTGGAAACGATAGGCTCTTTCCTGTCCGTTTGCCAGATAAAATCTTATATATATAATAGGTGTAACATAAATTATCTGATAAACACGATTCAGGTATATACACAAAATCCTTCCCTGCCATTTCAAACATCAAAAGGACTCAATCAAAACAAAATAATTTATTTCCTTGATTGTAATAGAGCCTCATTGTCCGTCATGAGTAATAGCAGATTATCAATATTCCCCGAAATGTAATAAGAAAAACTATCCTATAATTCCGCAGCCATTTAAAGCATCCATCCATTTCCGGGCATCAGCCAACGCCTGGTCTTGAGGAATATCATAATGATTCATTAATATTTGTGCGGCATCTTCCAAAGAAAAATCTCTTCCTTGCAGTTCTTTCCAAAGAAGCAATGCTGTACTGTTAAGTGAAATAACCTTAGTCATATCGGCCTGCGACTTTCCTTGTTCGACGATCAAGTTTTCACCTGCAATTTCTCTAACTCTGTAATTTTCTTTAATTCTCATTACGATAAATATTAAATTGATCTTTTAAAGCTGCAAAGGTAAACATTCTCTTTTGAAATCCATACTGGAAAATAAAAATTCGGAGCGACCACATCAAAAACCCGGTCATTCCTTTCAGGTATTTGAACCAGCTACCCAGATGATGAGCTAGTAAGGAGCAGCTTCCAAAAATGTCATGCATTGTGCGACCGGATTCTATCTGGGTCTTTTAAGGAAAACTTCTGCCGGCAAAACACTTATTTCGGTAACTCCTTATCAGAAATGGGGATGTGATACCTGACTTCGCGTGATAGGGCAAAGTTTGTATGTTTTTCATTTTAATCATTTTGCAGTAATGAATGCTTTTATGACTAAAGTCCCGGAAGTAATTAAATCTGTATTGCTTGGCTTTTGTATGTTAATTTGACTTTGAAATACAGGGTATGAAATAAGATTAGGGGGCTGGTCAATAGATTAGAGGCTTCAAGATTATTTTAGGTCAAAATATTATACAATATATTAAATGCCTGCAAAATGCAGAAATATGATTAATGAATGGAGCAAAGCCCCCAAATCATTCATTTGGATTTCTGGTGCATTTTTTATACCACTCCTTTTTTCTTTTGTTTCTTAATATTCGGTATATGCCTTTAAAGACAATGTGCAATCTATTGGTGGAATAAATGTTTTCTTCCTCACTTCCGAAAGGAACCGAACCGGACTTTGGCCATACCTGGAGTGTATCTGAGCCGTATTTGCTCCGTAGCAAATTCGGTTGGAGGTACTCCTATGCGGAGATAATACGGAGTTGGTACGGGCTTGATCCCTATTTGATACGTTTCTGACAGAAGTGAAACCAGCGGCTAATTCTGCCAAAGGGCACATGTGATAAGTGAGAAGATGCCTTAGAAGTGGAGAATATGGTCAGTGCGTAAGGATGATGGATAGCCTCAAGAATATGAATCACTCATCTTCGTGATACGAACCAATAGTAAACAGATATATAGCGGACGACAAGGGAACTTTTAGCATTATTCAATGCAGGTCTACTTTTTAATGTTGGTGTCTGAAAATGGTGTCACGCTTATCTCTTGTAATAAGTTGCTTCTTTATTTACAATCTATAGTTTGTTGAAAATAAGCAACTTACAACCAAGCTTTCTTATAGGTGAGGTGCTAAAAAGCAGTGTCAATATATTTAGGTAACGAAATTTGCTTTTTATCAATGAACTTGTAAGAAACTGTATACCAGTGTATTTGTCCATTTTTTGTGCACTCTTGGGGAAATCTTTTTTTCTATATTGGAGTGTTTTTGATATTGTGTAATATGAAGATAATCAAGGGAATATGAGTCTGATTTATTTAGGAAATTTGTTTTTTACTTTGCAGGCTGAAAATGCGGGTTTGCTATACCTATTATATATAGGAATAGCTAAGGTTCTTATATAATAAGCAGCCTGTCTTTGCGATGGGATAATAGGCAGCCAGCGGTAGCAGTAATTATCGTATTACCGGTTGATAATAAAGAGACAATTTTAATATTACTAACAATTTAAATTTTATGATTATGAAAGTAGAAAAGGAAATGAAGTATGAGGCTCCGGAAGTGGAAGTTCTGGAGATGGAAGTGGAAAAAGGCTTTGAGGCTAGTGATATGAACCGCCCTGACCCTATTTAAGCAACTAAAGAAATTAAATCACTTTAAATTAAAAAAAAAGAAAATGAGAACAAAAAAACTCTTTTTAGGTTTATGTGCTATTGCCGCCTTTTCGGCATGTGCAGATAACGAAGTCTTTACTTCAGATGCCCAAAAATCAAATGAAGTAACAGGCGTTGCTTTATCTTTGATAAATTCGGATACACGAGCTCTTTATGATGATGTTACCCACAAATTCCATTGGAACGTAGGTGACATGATCGGACTTAGTATGGTATCTCGTGATAAGGAAGCAGAGATTACTTCATCAGATTACACTTTAACCAATTATGAATTTACAGCAAAAGCCCAGGCAGGTTATAGTTATCCCGGACCTCAAGGATGGTTTGAGACGGAGAATGCCAGTGTTTTTAGCGGCAAATATGTAGCATATTATCCATATAATGAAAATTATGTGGATCCGTCTCTGACAATTCCGGTTTCCTCTCCGTATATTCAATACCAGTGTACTGTAGACGGGACAGAGAAAGCATCTGCTTTTGCCGGTAATAATACTTTTAAGTATTCAAAACCTTTTGCTTTGAATGGAGGTAAAGAAGCTTCTGCGGAAATTGAATTACAGAACCTTGCAGGTTTCTTTGAATTGCAATTAAACCAAGACCTCAGTGCAAAATTCGAGACTAATGGCATCAGCTATATTATTGCAACTCCGGGCGATTTCACTTTAGGCGCTAAAAAGGCGGGAGCAGGAGAATTCCCCATAAAAGGCGATTTGAAAAGTGTAGTTGAAGTACCAAGTGATAACGCTTGTTATTATGTAGAATCACAAGAAGCACTCGTTTTGCATATGACAAGCGATGGCAAAGCTGATGGATATGCTACTCCAGCCCCTTTGACTATTGGGGCTGCCGGAGGAACAGTTAATGCATATATGGTTGCTTTACCGAGAGCAGAGTTCTTTAAAGAAGGTTATAAATTCTATTTGGTTGACGCAAATAATAAAGCTTACGAGATAGAAAAAGCTGCCGCCTTATTTGCAGGTGCCGGCATTACAAGCATTAAAGGAACGCAGATGCCTCTGACTATAACGAATGCTGATGTAGTAGAAACGAAGGTTAACAGTGCTAATGTTTTTGTAGCAGCTGATTATGCTTCATTGAAAAGATTGGAAAGCGTTAATGCCGGTTCTCAGATTTATGTATTTAATAACATTGAATTAGAAGACAATGTGACGTTTGTAAACCAAGTAGAGCTTATTGCTGCTAAAAATCAAGGTAAGATTACAGTCGCTGCTGACCATGTATTAACTCTTCCGGAAGGCAGTATCATCAATACGGAAATAGAAGTAGCAGCAAGAACTACGGGCACTACTGCAGGTTTAGTAGCTAGCGGTAACCTGACTATTGGCACGAAAGGTGTAGTGACCAATTATACAGACTTTGAGGTTGTGACAGAGAAAATGGTTACCGTTGAAGGAACGTACAATAACCATGCTACATTTACAGTGAAAGCTCCTTCTGCTACGACTGCAGAACCGAATAGAGGATTAAAGATCGTTGCAGATGCAACATTCACAAACAACAATATTGTGGATAATTATGGTAGCGTAAGCAACGTTAAGGGAACTTTCAACAATAAAACAGGTGCCCAGTTCTTAGACCAAGTAGGTAGTAAACTGTCTGGTACAGCTATCAATCAGCAGGGTGAGTTCATTTGTATTGTCAATACTCAGTTGAGATTAAATGAAGCTACACAACAACGTCCTACTACAATTATTCGCTTAAAGAATTGTGGTAATGACGGAATTGACACTGGTACTGGAAGTGGACCTTATGCTTACAAGTTTGACGGCAATGACTGGAGTGCCTTTAGATTTGAAGCAATAGAAAATGGTGTTATAATTGGAAATTCTGCCGCTTCAGGAACAACCACTGCAAAGATAAAGAGCTTGACTGTCAAGCCTATTGCTAAGTTAACGCAACAACCTAATTTGAACTTGGAGATTGCAGAATATGTAATCATGAATGGTCTAGAACTGAATATGGATGCATACACAACTGTAGGAGAAGACTTTATAGTAAGTGCCGGTACTACTAAATTTGCGAGTGCTTCAGTTAATCTGACTAAACGTTTGTCTGTAACAGGCGACTTCTCTATAGCAATAGGTGCTACTGTAACATTTGAGAATAATATCCTTGCAGCTGTCAATGGCGACAATGGTGTAACTAATGCGGGTACTTTCATTATCACCGATGCAACGTCTGGCCAAAATGTTCCGGCTATCGTATATTGTAACGATTTTACAGGTAGTGGTACTTGGGCCAACTATCCGACAATTGATCCTACTAAATTATTCTAATTTTTAATAGGAATAAACAATAAGGGGCTGTGTCTCAAGGCACAGCCCTCTTTTTTAAATTATGTGTTGTATGGCATAGAGACATAACAAATACTCCAAGCAAACCTCACTTGCTTACTTACACTTTTGGGAATCTATATAAATGTGAGACAGATCTCCCGCATTCACAAAGCTTCCATCTGTTTCTTACATTTCTTACCTCTGTATCAGGAAAATCCGTTACGATTATGAAAGTATTATTCAATGGGACATCAGACCTTCTCCACATCATGCAAAAAAGAACATTATCACATGGACAAGGCGTACTTCATTGAACTGCCGGAATGTCAGGAATCCGATATTCTTCTGAACCATCCGCTTTCGGCACACCAATTTTTTTAATCTACCAAACATAAGCCAATGACCGCCTCTACCCTGAAATGGATTGCTCTGGTCTCCATGCTGGCAGACCATATCGGTTGCCTGTTGATACTTCTAGCTCAGCAGCCTGAAGCGCAAAGCAATCCGCAATTATGGTACGACAGTATTTTCTTCTTGCGCAGTATGGGACGCACAGCCTTTCCTGTATTTGCATTCTTGCTGGCGGAGGGGTTCCACCACACACGTAGTCGGAAGCGGTATGCCGTACGGCTGATAATTTTTGCTCTTGTCTCGGAGCTTCCCCACTACCTGTTTTTTAGTAAAATATACGCAACCGGAACTTACCGGCTGAACATAGGGTTTACGCTGCTGCTGCTCTTCTTTCTGATGTGCGGGTATAAAAGGATTAAACTTTGGAATAACGGGAAAAATAGATATATGTGTCTCACCGCAGCCTGCATCCTGTTGGCAGTAACCTGCCTGGCAGTCCGCCAACTACCCATCGGGTACGGATATCCGGGCGTTTTGCTTTGCACTATATTTTATGGAGTACGTCATAAAGTACTACAGCCCATACTGGGATATTTCGCCATAGGCATACGCAGCATGTTCCGCGTCGGTTACCTGCTTCCGTTTATCCTGCTTGCATTCTATAATGAAAAGCCTGGAAAAAGCCATAAATCATTCTTCTATATCTTCTATCCGGGACATCTGCTTCTGTTATGGGGAATCTATCTGTGGATGGTAGGATAACAAAAGCGGACATGGCTTCAGTTCTTTCTTATTCACCATCTTCTTGAAGGCAACTATTTATCTTCCGGTTTATTATTTGCCTATTATTGAATTATTTTTCTCCTATTGGGAAAAAACATTTCTCCAATAGGGAAAATAAAACGCCCGTTTATATCATTTCATTTCTGAACATTACCAAGTCAGGGGCGAACGTTTAAACTTCTTGTTCTTTGGGTGAAACTTGCCTTCTATTTGCAACTATTTCCGGGTCTTCATGGCATTTGCCACCATTTTTGTTACCTTTGCTTTGTGGATACATTTAAAGCTGAACAGTTATGAAGGCATTACCCTATGGAATATCAGACTTTCCCCGCGTCATGCGCGAGGATTATTACTATGTGGACAAGACCCGTTTCATCGAAATGCTGGAACGGCAACCTCCCTACTTGTTCCTGATCCGTCCCCGCAGGTTCGGCAAGTCACTGTTCCTGGCCATGCTGGAGGCGTACTACAGCATTGACTATGCCGACAGATTTGGAGAACTGTTCGGGGAACTGTATATCGGACAACATCCGACTGAGCGGCACAACAGGTACATGGTTCTGCGATTCAATTTCTCAGAAGTAAGCTCAAAGCTGGAAACAGTGGAGCGTTCGTTCAGCGAGTATTGCTGCATGGTGATGAAGAACTTCATCCTGAAATACGAGCATTTGCTGGGCGGCGGGATATGGGAAATCGTCAACCCTGACGAGACTAATCCGGAGCAAATGCTGGCAGCTTTGAAAGAATATGTCAGCCGCACGGACTGCCCGCGCATCTACCTGTTGATTGATGAATACGACAACTTCACCAACACCATCCTTTCTTCCTACGGGCAAGAACGCTATCGGGAGAAAACACATGGTGACGGGCTCATCCGCGGATTCTTTAATAACGTGAAAGCTTCCACTTCCAATGCGGGTGCCGCCGTGGAGCGTCTGTTTATTACAGGTGTTAGCCCCATTACGATGGACGATGTAACAAGCGGTTTCAATATTGGCACGAACATCAGCATGCTGCCCCAGTTCAACAACATTATTGGATTCAGCGAAGATGAAGTGCGGGAGATGATTACTTATTACAAAGATGAAGACGCACTGCCGGAGGATGTTACAATGGATGGACTGGTGGAGATAATGAAGCCGTGGTATGACAATTACTGTTTCTCTTCCCGCAAGTTAGAAGAGCGTATGTTTAACTCGGATATGACACTCTACTTTCTGAACAGCTATATTCAACAGCAGTTACCCCCGGAGACAATGGTTGACAACAATATCCGTACAGATTACAACAAGTTACGTCATTTGGTACAGATAGACAAAACATTCGGAGCCAATGCTTCTGTCATTCAGCAAATTATAGCGGAGGGCAGTATCACAGCACAGATAGCCACTTCTTTTCCGGCTGAGAAAATGACTGATACGGAGAATTTCAAGAGCCTGCTGTTCTACTTCGGCATGCTGTCCATACAGGGTGTCTATCGTGGAACTCCCGTTCTGGGTATTCCCAATCTGACTGTGCGCGAGCAGCTCTATACTTACCTGACGGAGGCCTACAGCAGGGCGTCCCTCTTTGACGTGGATATCAGCAGTCTTTCTTCCCTGGTCATGGGAATGGCTTATGATGGTGAGTGGGAACCCGTCTTCCGTTTCTTCGCCCGCGAACTGGAACGTCAAAGTGCTATCCGTGAGTTCATTGACGGGGAAGCGCATATTAAAGGCTTCCTTCTGGCTTATCTGGGGTTGACGCAAGGATATGTCATTCTCCCCGAACACGAGTCTTCCAAAGGCTATGCCGACTTCTACATGATGCCTGACCTGCTGCACCAGCCGGATATTGCTTACAGCTATATTGTGGAGGTGAAATATGCCCGCCGTGATGCTTCCGATGCTGATATTGCTTTACTGAAGCGTGATGCGGCAGAGCAGTTGAGGCGTTATGCAGCGGATGAAAAGGTACTTCGCACCAAGGGGAACACCCGGCTGGAGCTGATTACGCTGGTGTTCAAGGGGTGGGAACTGGTGGTTCTGGAGAAGTTATAATATAATCATAAATGATTGTTGTCTTTCTGTAAGGGAGTGGGCTTTATGCCTGCTCCCTTTTTCTTCATGTTACAGCATGATTCTTTCTATGCTTCTGCTATTGCAGGCAACTTAATATTGGGGATTCAACAAATTGGACATTAGGGGACCTGAATAATGCCTGAACCGGAGATTCTAGACCAGAATTACTTTACCCCAACGAACCGGTATTTGTTATCCGGTTGTAACTTCATTTCTTGTCATTGGTGCCTGAATATGGTGTCATTACTATCTTTAAAAATACTTTATCTCTTTACTTCAATAGTGCCTTTGTTATTGAAAATAAGTAGGTTGAAGTAGTGTGCTATTACAAAATAAGGTGCTAAAAAGTAGTGTCAATTTACTTGGAGGAGTAAAATTGCTTGTTGAGAGAGGTATTGGGAATGGATTGTAAACCAGTAGATTCTCTCAGATTATCAGGTTTCAATAGATTCTTTTATTGGGATATTTAGCCCTTTTATCAAATAGATATCTCACTGTATATCAATCAAATACACTCACTATTTATTTAGGAAATTTGTTTTTTACTTTGCAGGCTGAAAATGCGGGTTTGCTATACCTATTATATATAGGAATAGCTAAGGTTCTTATATAATAAGCAGCCTGTCTTTGCGATGGGATAATAGGCAGCCAGCGGTAGCAGTAATTATCGTATTACCGGTTGATAATAAAGAGACAATTTTAATATTACTAACAATTTAAATTTTATGATTATGAAAGTAGAAAAGGAAATGAAGTACGAAGCTCCGGAAGTGACGGTCCTGGAGGTGGAAGTAGAATTGGGGTTTGCAGCAAGTCCGAATCCAGGTGGAGAAGGCGGTGGCGGCTCAGAAGACTGGAATTGATAGAAGACAATTCTTAGTAGTGATTATTCTAATTAAGTAATAAAGTAATAGAGATAGAAAAAAGTTGATTATGAAAACAAAACTTTTATTAGCTACAATTTGCTTGCCTGCTCTATTTGCTGCATGTACAGCAGATGAGTTTGTAGACCAACAACAAGTAAATTTGAATCGTGAGACAATCAATTTGACATTGATAAACTCAGGTCTTAATTTCGGTAACCCAGAAACAAGAATGGGAGCTACAGAAGGAGATGGGGGCTCATTGACATATAAGTGGATAGATACCGACAAATTGGGAGCGGCAGTGCTTGATGGTAAAGAGCAAGGAACTATGGACGCTGATAATAAAGCGCATTTCAATTATGCCTTCAATAGAACAAGTAATGAAACGGAAGGTAGCAAATTTACAGCAGCAAGTCCTGTAATGAAAGGAAACTATCTTTTTTATCATCAGTATACCGGTTCAGTAGATAGAGATGTGGTGAAATTAAGTGTTGAGGCAGAACAGATTTTCAATCCAGACCTTGCGACATCGGCTGCTGACCAAATGGCACTATATGTAAAAGGTGTTTCTCCTGTAGTGGATTTGACTGCCACAGGTATCAAACAAGAGGCTGCTGAAAATTTACAGTTGCCTGTGAAGTTTGCCAATGTAGGCGTACCTGTGAAATTCGTCATTAAAGCAAACAACTTGCCGGAAAGTGGAGCGAAACTTGAAAGAATTGTTATCACAAAGGTTGCTGGTGGGAATATTACATTAGGTGGTGCTATTAATTTTAACAAATTATATGCTTCTGGTGCCAACAAAGTAGCTGTAACTGAGAACTCTACACCAGAAGAACTGGAAGCTGCATTTGATGAAAAAAGAGCGGATATTATAGATGTTGTAAATGATGGAACTATTTTTGTCTCTTCTGGCAAAGTAGAAAACAGTTCCGTTTCTGTAACTGTAAAAGGGAATGATAATGCTGGCGAAGCATTAAGTGAGGAAGAAGGAAAGGTTGTATATTTGGTAATGCCTAATAATTCCACATCGACCAATTATACAGTAAAAATACAGACTTCTGAAGGATATTATGAGAAAAACGCTAATTTTGTTTTTGCATCAACTGGTGGTACAACATCCGTTGAGGGAGCCGGTGTTAGAACATTGAATGTAAGTCTTGATTTTAATAACAATACAGGAAATATTAAACAACCGACAACGTTTAATATTCCACAAGATTACACTTGGGCTGCTGCATTAAAATACATTAATTCTCATCCGAAACTTTATCTCACTCAGGAAGTAGAATTTAAATTAACAGGAGATGCCGAAATTACAAGTGAAGAAGAAGATTATTCTGCTTTCCAAGATTTGAACATCAATTTGACATCTGACGGCCATAAATTAACCGTAGGTAGTGGAATTATAGGAAGTGTGAATTCTAAACGATGGAAATTTGTAGATGCTGCAACAATCATTGTACCGGAAGATAAAGAACTGACTATTCAAAGTCTTGGTACTTTGAATGCTGCTGTAACTATTGAAAACAAAGGTACTTTGGCTTTGAACGGAATCAGTGACGCTACCAACCTGAAGATTACCAACAACAATGTTTTGAAGTTAAACGCTGCAACAGAAGTGCATACATTGACTAACGCAGGAACAGTTTTGACTAATGAATTTTCATTGACGGTAGCTAATACTTTAGTAAATGCAGGAGAAAATGCTGCTATTACAGTTGCAAAGGGAGGTACATTGGCACTTACTGCTGCAACAATGACGAATGCGGCAACTATTACCAACAATGGTACATTGGAGTTGGGTGTTTCTGGGGCTGCAGCTACTACTCTGACAAACACCGGAGTTATAACAAATGCCGGAAAAATTAAATCAGTTAGTTTATCTGCGAGTAGCATAGCAAATAGTGGTGCAGCTGCAGTTATCGAATTAGAGAAAGGCGGCGTATCTGATGGTGCCTCAACTACTGAGTATAGCGCAACGACTGGTAATGGTAAAATTATCATTAAAGATATTGCTGATTACAGTGCTATTGTTACGGCTGAAGAATATAATATTGCTGCTGGTAGTACAGTAACCACCCGTGTTACAGATGTAGAAGAGTATACGACAGCAATTGGTGTATCCGCTATCAATAACATAACTTTAGCAGCCGGTACTACTTGGCGTTTTGCAGACAGTGCTTCTGGTGAAGTTCTTGCAGTTCCAGCAACACAAGGCATTACAACAGAAGCAAACGTTAATGTCTTATTGGCTAACGGATTAACTGCCACCCAAACATTTGCTTCTCTGACAGTAGAAGGCGCAAATACAGTATTAAAAGCTGTTAATAACATTGGTCAACCCAATGAAACTGAAGAGTCAGCGTCAGCTGCAGTTACAATTACGGCTTTGACTATCAGTGCAGCAGGTAACCTTACTGTAAATGAATCGGTAACTGTAAACGCAGCAGCAAGTAGCAATAACCAAACTGCCGATATTCAAGGTGTATTGACAGTGGCCGGAAAACTGTACTTCAGTGAAGCTACAATAGGTAGTGCTACTAACTCTAACGCAGAATTGAATTTGACACCGAAAACTAACGGTGGTACTGCAGCTGAATTTGGTGTAAAAGACGACTTTAATAATTACGGTACTGTAACAGCTACTAAATCAGGCGACCAAGTACGCGGTAAAGTTACTCGGGCTAGCAATAAGGACAATGGTAAGATTATTGGAGAATGGGATGATACGATTATCTTCTCGTAATGTATAAACCATTCTGCTTTGGATCATATAGATTCTAATCTATAACATAGGGTCAAAAGACTGTCTTAAGGATGAAGGGCACTTCAGTAGCTGGACGGTTAATGACTAACTGATATGGTAAAAGAGTTCGGTGTTGCACCGGACTCTTTTCTTTTAGGGGGAGGTGGTTTATGTCTTCTTGAATATTGCCGGACAGTGCAGCCCGTCCAAACAAGAAAAAGACACACTCTTATTCCTCCTATTTAATATAATATAATTCATTCTCTGATTCGCATAAGTCAGGTTATGAACTAAAAAATAGGATGGTAGTGTATCTTGTTTACAAATAATATATGTTCCTAGAATAGTCGTATACTGAACCTGATTCAGTCGTATACTGAATGCCATTCAGTCGTATACTTAATAGGGTTCAGTCGTATGCTGAATAGGGCTTGGTTTAATGGTGTTGATAATCAGGAAGTTATAAATGGTTGTGCTGCCGTTGATAAATTCTGACAAATAATTAAACTATCATCACCTTCATAACTGTAGGGGAATGAACAAAAGGTGATAAGAAGGTGATAGGGTGATAAGAAGGTGGTAAAGTGATAACGGGATAACACTCTGCAGTAAGTAATAAATGTTTATAAAATGAAGCGTTCGCGATATCACTCCCATATTTAGGGGGACTCAGTATGATACTTAGGGGGGGCTCAGTCCTATATTTAGGGTACCTCAGTCCCATACTTAGATATCCCAAGTATAACACATCTGATAATCAGTTGTTTACAAAGCATGCTCTCTGTGTTGATAAATTAGGACAAATAACCTGTTAAAAAGACAAATTACTTCCTGTCCTCTGTTTCTTGGAAGAACGTCGGAAGTATTCGTGGTGGAGTGCGTTACACCGATACTATCTGAGCTGTGAAGGCGGACGATTGAGAAGATAGTTCGTTTGTTGCCCTTCGGATGAAGTATTTAACTAAAATTATTACGGAAAAATTTCCTTAATTACGAATGTCGTTGTACTTTTGTCGCAACTTTATAACACATATAAACAAAAAATTGAAGATTATGTCAAAAGTAACCGTAGTAGGTGCAGGTAACGTAGGTGCTACATGCGCTAATGTGTTGGCCTTTAATGAAGTGGCTGACGAAGTGGTAATGCTGGATGTTAAAGAAGGCGTTTCGGAAGGTAAGGCAATGGATATGATGCAGACTGCTCAATTGTTGGGTTTTGATACCACTATTGTAGGTTGCACCAACGATTATGAGAAGACTGCAAACTCTGACGTTATCGTTATCACATCAGGTATTCCCCGTAAGCCGGGTATGACTCGTGAAGAGTTGATCGGTGTAAATGCCGGTATCGTGAAAACTGTTGCAGTAAATGCATTGAAATATTCTCCCAACGCTATCCTTGTAGTTATTTCTAATCCGATGGATACAATGACTTATCTGGCATTGAAATCTTTGGGTCTGCCTAAGAACCGCGTTATCGGTATGGGTGGTGCTTTGGATAGCTCTCGTTTCAAATACTTCCTGTCTCAGGCTTTGGGTTGCAATGCAAACGAAGTAGAAGGTATGGTAATCGGTGGTCATGGTGATACAACTATGATTCCTTTGGCTCGTCTGGCTACATACAAAGGACAGCCGGTTAGCGCACTGTTGAGCGAAGAAAAATTGAGCGAAGTTGTTGCTTCTACTATGGTAGGTGGTGCAACTCTGACTAAGTTGCTGGGTACTTCCGCATGGTATGCGCCGGGTGCAGCAGGAGCTTATGTAGTTGAGTCTATCATTCACAACCAGAAGAAGATGATTCCTTGCTCTGTATTGCTGGAAGGCGAATATGGTGAATCTGATCTTTGTATCGGTGTTCCCGTTATCCTGGGCAAGAACGGTATTGAAAAAATCGTTGAACTGGAACTGACTGCTGACGAAAAAGAAAAATTTGCTGCCAGCGCTAAAGCTGTTCACGGAACCAACGCTGCATTGAAAGAGGTAGGTGCTCTCTAATTGGGAAAACTATTTCATACATAAATAAATTATTAGGGGGTTGATTCCATCAGGAATCAACCCCCTAATTTTGCCATGTATTCAATCTCAGAAGTAGTCTGATAATGTTATTTATCTTACATCCGCCCCCCACATCAATTTATTGCGAAGCGTATCAAAGAAAATATGATTGAAGCGCTTGATTACCTTAATACTGTAATCAGCCCGTGAGATTCGCAAGCGGGTTGTCTCTTTGCAGGATTCACTACGCCCGTCGATGGCAACCAGAAAATTGTGGCTGCGACTTTCAACATCAAGGGTGATTTCCCAATCATCACAAATGACGATAGGACGGACATTCAGGCTATGCGGAGCCACCGGAGTGATAGCGATCGTTTTGCTATGAGGCACGATAACCGGACCACCGACACTCAGCGAATAAGCTGTGGAACCGGTAGGGGTGGATACCACCAGCCCGTCCGCTTGATAAGTGGTGAGATGGGCCCCATTGATAGCAGTATGAATACTGATCATTGAAGAACTGTCGCGTTTCAATACAGCAATTTCATTGAGTGCATAAGGCGATTCCATCAATTTTTTATCATCACAATGTAATTGCAACACGCTGCGTTCTTCCACCTTGTAGTGGTTATTATAAATCTCATCGAAAGTCTCTTCCATCTCTTCCGGAGAAATGTCTGCCAGGAAACCGAGGCGGCCGGTATTGATGCCCAGAATGGGGATATTCTTTTTGCCTACCCGACTGGCTGCTTTTAGGAACGTACCGTCGCCCCCGATACTGATGACCATATCTGCTGTAAAATCGTCTCCGTCAAAGAGTTCGGCGGAAGCGATAGTCATGTGCAGGTCGGAAGTCAGGAAGTTATAGAACTCCCTGCAAATGCAAAGCTGGGCATTACGCCGTTCCAGCAGGCGGAATAAAGTTTCCGCATGTGTTGATTTTTTGGCTTGGTAAGTATTTCCAAATATGGCAAATTTCATCGTCTGTACTTTCTTAATGAAATGCAAATATGGTGTTTTTTTCTCAGAACGCTGCCAATGTATCGCTATTATTTGTACATTTGCGGCAAACTATGATCCGAATTATGACTAGATTAAGTGTAAACATAAACAAGATTGCGACGTTGCGTAATGCGCGTGGAGGGGATGTACCTAATGTGGTGAAGGTAGCCTTGGATTGTGAAAGCTTCGGTGCGGAAGGAATTACCGTACATCCACGCCCTGATGAACGTCATATACGCCAGAGGGATGTGTATGATCTTCGCCCGTTGCTTCGTACTGAATTTAATATCGAAGGATATCCTGCCCCCGAATTTATTGACCTGGTATTGAAAGTGAAACCGCATCAGGTGACTCTGGTTCCGGATAGTCCGACTCAGCTGACTTCTAACGCAGGTTGGGATACCAAGCAGAATCTGGAATTTCTGACTGAAGTGCTCGATACATTTAATGATGCAGGCATCCGTACTTCCGTATTTGTATCGGCGGATGCGGAGATGATAGAGTATGCTGCTAAGGCTGGTGCCGACCGGGTGGAACTCTATACCGAACCCTATGCGACCGCTTATCCGCAGAATAAGGAAGCCGCCGTTGCTCCTTTTGTAGAGGCAGCCAAAGTGGCACGTAGTCTGGGGCTGGGGCTGAATGCCGGTCATGACCTGAGTTTGGTGAATCTGAATTATTTATATCAAAACATTCCATGGATGGATGAAGTCTCTATCGGACACTCGCTGATAAGCGATGCTCTGTATCTGGGATTGGAACGTACCATTCAGGAATATAAAAACTGTCTTCGTTGATGAATGTAATGTTGTTATTAGCCCAAGTGGCTCCGGCGCTGACCGATTCTATTGCGGGCGCCAATCCGGTATTGACTCCGGTAGCTGGTCCTGAAGAGATGAACTTATGGAGTATGGCTGTCAAGGGTGGTTGGATTATGATCGTTCTTGGCCTGCTGTCCATTCTTTGTTTCTACATCTTGTTCGAACGCAACTATGTGATCAGGAAAGCCGGCAAAGAGGACCCGATGTTCATGGATAAGATAAAGGATTATATCTTGGATGGAGAAATAAAAGCTGCCATAGCCTATTGCCGCAGCGTAAATACTCCGGCTGCCCGTATGATTGAGAAAGGTATCAGCCGTTTGGGACGTCCGGTGAATGATGTGCAGGCTGCCATTGAGAATGTGGGAAATATTGAGGTAGCGAAACTGGAAAAAGGATTGACGATTATGGCAACCATCTCCGGAGGTGCGCCGATGATTGGTTTCCTCGGTACGGTGACCGGTATGGTGCGTGCTTTTTACGAAATGGCCAATGCAGGCAACAACATCGATATCACATTGCTTTCGGGCGGTATCTACGAAGCTATGATCACTACGGTAGGTGGCTTGATCGTGGGTATTATTGCGATGTTTGCCTATAACTACCTCGTGACTCTGGTGGACGGCGTGGTGAATAAGATGGAGGCTAAGACCATGGCATTCATGGACCTCTTGAATGAACCCGCTTCCTAAGTAATTAATAATTAGTAATTAATAATTGAACTAAGCGTGCTACAACGTAGAGCTAAAATATCGCCCAATTTCAGTATGGCATCCATGACGGACGTCATCTTCCTGTTGCTGATCTTCTTTATGATCACGTCTACGGTTGTTTCGCCGAATGCTATCAAGGTGTTGCTTCCGCAGGGAAAACAGCAGACGTCGGCTAAGCCCTTGACGCGGGTTATTATCGATAAGGACCTGAATTTTTACGCGGCGTTTGGAAATGATAAGGAGCAGGCGATTTCTTTGGAAGAATTGACTCCTTTCCTGCAATCGTGCGCTGCGAAAGAACCGGAAATGTATGTGGCGCTTTATGCTGATGAAGCTGTGCCTTACCGGGAAATCGTGAAAGTGCTGAATATTGCCAATGAGAATAAGTTCAAGATGGTGCTGGCTACACGGCCGCCGGAAAGCAAATAAATGTACGATGGCTAAATTGTACATTGTAAATGGTTAAATAGTAAATGGCAATGGTGAATCCGAAGAAGAAAGGCAAATATATAGGAATAGTAGGTGCGTTGCTGGTACATGTAGCGTTCATTCTCCTGTTGATACTGGTAGGCTTCGCTTTGCCGGAGCAGCAGGATGAAGACGGTATGCCGGTAATGCTGGGTGAAGTGCCCAATGCATTTGGAAGTGCTGACCCCTCCCTGGTAAAAGTGGATGTGATGCCCGAGACCGTTGCTCCTAAAGTACAGGAGACGGTAGAACAGGAGATGCTTACACAGGAGGATGAAGAAACCGTTGTTATCAAGCCTAAAGCGGAACCTAAAAAGGAAGAAGTAAAGAAGAAGCCGGAAAAACCGGAGAAGACGGAAGCCGAGAAAGCGGAAGAAGCCCGGAAGTTGGCGGAAGCTAAAGCTGAGCGGGAACGCAGGGAGGCGGAAGAGGCTGCCCGCAAGAGGGTGGCAGGTGCCTTCGGAAAAGGAGCGCAAATGGGAAGCAAAGGTAAGACTGAGGGAACAGGTATCCAGGGAAGTCCCACCGGAAATGCACCGGAAGGTGCGTCGAGCGGAACGGGAGGTTATGGGACTTTTGACCTCGGCGGACGTTCTATAGGACAAGGAGGTTTGCCGCGTCCGACATATAACGTACAGGATGAGGGCAGAGTGGTGGTTACGATTACTGTGAATCCTGCGGGATATGTAATTGCTACCAGCATCAACCGACAGACCAATACCGTAAATCCTGCTTTGCGGAAAGCGGCTGAAGATGCTGCTAAGAAAGCGCGTTTCAATAAAGTAGAGGGTTTGAATAACCAGACAGGAACGATAACATATTACTTTAATCTAAAATAATAAGGAGAACAATTATGGGTACAGTTTATGTTTTTTTTGCAGACGGATTTGAAGAAGTGGAAGCTTTCACCTCTGTGGATGTAATGAGACGTGCAGGGCTGAACGTGGAAATGATTACGGTGACTCCCGATGAGATAGTAACTGGTGCACATGATGTACCGGTGCTTTGCGATAAGAATGTAGTGAACTGTGATTTTTATGACGCAGATTTAGTTCTTTTACCCGGTGGAATGCCTGGTGCAGCTACTTTGGAAAAGTGCCCGGAACTACGTAAACTGGTTTTAGACTTTGCAGAAAAGAATAAACCGATTGCTGCCATTTGTGCTGCTCCTATGATATTGGGTAAACTCGGCTTGCTGAAAGGCCGCAAGGCAACTTGCTATCCCGGCTTCGAACAATACCTGGAAGGTGCTGAATGTACCGGTGCTCCGGTGGAAAGAGACGGTAATATCATTACTGGAAAAGGACCGGGTGCTGCGATGGAATTTGCTCTGACGGTGGTAGATATGATGCTCGGAAAAGAGAAGGTACAGGAACTGAAAGAGGCAATGTGTGTTAATTGATTTATGGTTCAGTATGCTCTGATAGTTGCCGGTGGTAAAGGGTTGCGCATGGGAGGTGAACTTCCCAAACAATTTCTGCTTATAGGTGGAAAACCTGTTTTGATGCGTACTTTGGAAGCCTTTTATTACTACAATCCGGAGATACATATAATATTAGTGCTCCCGCATAGTCAGCAGTCTTATTGGAAAGAGCTATGTGCGGAGCATTCTTTTTCTTTGCCGCATACAGTAGCGAATGGAGGTGAAACCCGCTTTCATTCGGTAAAGAACGGATTGGCTCACGTTACTACTCCGGGATTGGTTGGTGTTCATGATGGGGTACGCCCGTTTGTTTCCCGGGAAGTCATAGCCCGCTGTTATGAACTGGCGGCTGAAAAAAAAGCGGTGATTCCCGTGACAGATGTGGTGGAGACTGTACGCCATCTTAAAGGAGAAGAAAGTGTGACCGTCAGCCGGGATGAGTATAAATTGGTACAGACTCCCCAAGTGTTTGATGCCGATTTACTGAAACAGGCCTATGAACAACCTTATACTTCTTTCTTTACGGACGACGCTTCTGTAGTGGAAGCGATGGGAGTATCTGTATACCTCGCGGCAGGTAATCGGGAAAACATTAAAATTACGACTCCCTTTGATTTGAAAATAGCCGCTGCTTTGTTGGATTCATGTTTGATTTAGCTTCTCGTGACATAAAATACCTGTCGGGTGTAGGGCCGCAACGTGCCTCAGTGCTCAATAAGGAATTGAATATCTATTCCCTTCACGACTTATTGTATTATTTCCCCTATAAATATGTAGACCGTAGCCGTATCTATTATATCCATGAAATAGACGGTACGATGCCTTATATCCAGCTGAAAGGTGAAATCCTGGGCTTTGAGACGATTGGAGAAGGTAGGCAGCGCCGTCTGATTGCCCATTTCTCAGATGGCACAGGGATTGCGGATTTAGTCTGGTTTCAGGGAATTAAATTTCTTGTCGGTAAGTATAAGGTACATCAGGAATATATTGTATTTGGTAAACCCAGCGTCTTCAACGGACGGATCAATATTGCTCATCCGGATATCGATAATGCTTCGGAGTTGAAGCTCTCGACAATGGGATTGCAACCTTATTATAATACAACGGAGAAAATGAAGCGGAGTTCCCTCAATTCTCATGCAATTGAGAAGATGATGAGCGCCGTAGTGCAGCAACTCCACGAACCGTTGCCCGAAACGCTTTCTTCCGCTATATTGACAGAACATCATTTGATGCCGCTGACGGAAGCTTTGAGGAATATTCATTTTCCGGCAAATCCGGAACTGCTCCGTAAAGCGCAATATCGTTTGAAGTTTGAAGAACTTTTTTATGTACAGTTGAATATTCTCCGCTATGCAAAAGATAGGCAACGGAAATACCGTGGATATGTATTTGAAACGGTGGGAGAGATATTCAATACTTTCTATGCCAAGAATCTGCCTTTCGAACTGACAGGTGCCCAGAAGCGTGTACTGAAAGAAATACGCCGGGATGTGGGCAGTGGTAAGCAAATGAACCGTCTGTTGCAGGGGGATGTAGGTAGTGGGAAAACGCTGGTGGCACTGATGAGTATGCTGATAGCGTTGGATAATGGTTATCAGGCTTGTATGATGGCGCCTACCGAAATCCTGGCTAACCAGCATTTTGAAACAATCCGCGAGCTATTGTACGGAATGGATATACGTGTGGAATTGCTGACCGGCTCTGTGAAAGGAAAAAAGCGGGAAGCCATTCTCATCGGTCTGTTAACGGGAGATGTGCGAATACTGATCGGTACGCATGCCGTGATAGAAGATACCGTGAATTTCTCTTCACTGGGATTGGTAGTGATAGATGAACAGCACCGTTTCGGTGTGGCACAACGCGCACGTTTATGGACTAAGAATGTGCAGCCGCCCCATGTGCTAGTCATGACAGCTACCCCTATTCCGCGTACGCTGGCCATGACATTATACGGTGATCTCGATGTCTCCGTCATTGATGAACTGCCGCCGGGACGTAAACCAATTGTGACTATTCATAAATATGATGCGCACCGTGTAAGCTTGTACCAATCCGTTCATAGACAGATTGCAGAGGGCAGACAGGTGTATATTGTATATCCTTTGATTAAGGAAAGTGAGAAAATAGACTTAAAGAATCTGGAAGAAGGCTACCTTCATATTTGTGAGGAATTCCCGGATTGTAGAGTCTGCAAAGTGCATGGCAAGATGAAAGCGGTTGAGAAAGATGCACAGATGCAGCTTTTTGTTTCGGGCGAAGCACAGATAATGGTAGCGACTACAGTGATTGAGGTAGGTGTAAATGTACCGAATGCTTCCGTGATGATTATTGAGAATGCAGAGCGCTTCGGGTTGTCGCAACTCCATCAGTTGCGTGGTCGTGTAGGTCGTGGAGCGGAACAGTCTTATTGTATTTTAGTGACCGGATACAAGTTGGTCGAGGAAACCCGCAAGCGCCTGGAAATTATGGTGCGGACAAATGACGGCTTTGAAATCGCTGAAGCCGATCTGAAGCTACGAGGTCCCGGTGATTTGGAAGGCACACAGCAAAGCGGCATTGCCTTCGACCTGAAAATTGCCGATATAGCACGTGACGGACAGTTGCTGCAATATGTGCGCAATGTTGCTGAAGAAGTGGTGGATGCTGATCCTACCGGTATTCGTCCGGAGAATGAAATCCTGTGGCGACAGTTGAAAGCACTTCGGAAAACTAACGTTAACTGGGCTTCCATTAGTTGAATAACGGTTAAACATACACTTTATTTACATTTTTATGTTGTAAAACATGTTGGCTCTTATCTTGCCGATATACAGGGGGTTAGGGCCAGTTTTAATATATACCTTTTAGTTCCTTACCGAAAAAATAGTTAAGAACAGCCTTTTCATTTAGAGAAGAAATACTACCTTTGGGAGAATTTTTTAAAAGAATGACGAAACGGAATGAATTTCAATTGCATTAAAACGATCCTAATAGCTGCGACGGCAATGGTCAGCCTGAATTCTTTTTCTCAGGATTTGATTGCCCGACAAGCCCCCATCGACAGGAAACTAAAGAGCGTTGACTCGTTGGCTTTACAGAAACAGATACGTGCTGAACAATCTGCTTATCCAGGTCTAAGTCTATATCCGACTTGGAACAATGAGTATGTACAAGCTTATGGCGATGCTATCGTTCCTGAAAGCTATAAAGTAGACCTGACAGGTTTCTGTATGCCTACCACGCATACGAAGATTACCGACGTATTCGGTTATCGCCCCAGAAGACGCAGAATGCACTATGGCTTGGATGTTAAAGTATTCATCGGTGATACGATTCGAGCTGCTTTCGATGGTAAAGTACGTGTAGTAAAGAACCAAGGACGCCGTGGCTATGGTAAGTATATCGTTATTCGTCATGACAATGGACTGGAAACAGTTTATGGGCACTTGTCCAAACAGATCGTAGAAATTAATCAATTGGTGAAAGCCGGAGAGCCTATCGCTTTAGGTGGCAATACCGGACGTTCTACCGGTTCGCATCTTCACTTTGAAACCCGCTTCCTGGGAATTCCTATCAACCCTGCTTTAATGTTCGACTTTGAAAAGCAGGATATTGTTGCTGATCATTATACTTTCACTAAAACAAAGACTTCAAAAGGAACGGCTCGTAGCATGGCTTCCGGTGAAGGTTTGTTCTATAAAGTGAAGAGTGGCGATACATTGTCTAAGATTGCATCCCGCCAGGGAGTATCTATTGACAAGCTTTGTCAGTTGAATCGTATTACACGGAAAACAATCTTACGTCCGGGACAGGTATTACGTTGTTCGTAAGATATCAATAAACCCATAAAGGAGAGGGCACTTTAATATAATTTAGAGTGCCCTCTTTTCTTTTTTCTTTAATTATTCCTACCTTTGCAACCAATTTGTAAGGAAATGAAAGATACCAAACAACAATTTGAGCATGTCATAGCCATCTGTCGTGATTTGTTCTCCAAGAAACTACATGATTACGGTTCGGCATGGCGTATTCTCCGTCCGGCTTCCGTGACTGACCAGATATTCATTAAAGCCAATCGTATCAGGAGTATTGAAACCAAAGGAGTGACGTTGGTGGACGAAGGAATACGTTCCGAGTTCATTGCGATTGTCAACTATGGCATTATCGGATTGATACAGCTGGAACTGGGATATGCGGAATCAGCCGATATCACGAATGAAGAAGCAATGGCATTGTATGACAAATACGCTAAAACTTCATTGGATCTAATGCTTGCTAAGAATCATGATTACGATGAGGCATGGCGCAGCATGCGTGTCAGTTCATATACTGATCTGATATTGATGAAAATCTACCGTACGAAACAGATTGAAAGCCTGTCGGGACAGACTTTGGTTTCGGAAGGAGTAGATGCTAATTATATGGACATGATTAATTATTCCGTATTCGGTTTGATTAAGATTGAATTTGGAGACTAAGCAGAAACATATAATATGGAAGAGCTGGGTGAATGTTTGCCGTTTTTTACTGGCGGCGGTATTCATCTTTTCCGGCTTTGTGAAGGCTGTCGATCCGTTAGGCTCTTTTTATAAGATTCAGGATTATCTGACGGCTTTCGGAATGGCCGCATGGTTTCCTACATATTTGCAGTTACTGTTTGCCATCGTATTGTCGGCTTTGGAATTCTCAGTGGGAGTATTCCTGTTCTTCGGTATACGGCGGAGGTTTGCTACGACTCTGGCACTGTTGTTGATGATCGTGATGACACCGCTGACACTGTATCTGGCATTAGCGAATCCGGTGGCCGATTGTGGTTGTTTCGGTGATGCATGGGTGTTGACAAACTGGGAAACGTTCGGCAAGAATGTAGTATTGTTTATTGCAGCCGTATCTGTCTTCAAAGGTGGAAAACAAATCATCCGCTTTATTACGGCAAAAATGGCATGGATGGTTTCCATGTATACGTTTTTTTTCGTGTTTGTGCTTTCGTTCTATTGCCTGGACAATCTGCCCATTCTTGATTTCCGTCCTTATAAGGTCGGAAAGAATATCAAAGAAGGTATGGAAATCCCCGAAGGAGCAAAACCCAGTGTGTTTGAGAGCAAGTTCATTCTGGAGAAAGACGGGAAAAAGCAGGAGTTTACACTGGATAACTACCCGGACAGCACATGGACGTTTGTTGAAACACGTACGGTGCTGAAGGAAAAAGGATATGAGCCTCCGATTCATGACTTCTCTATTGTGAGTCTGGAAACCGGAGAGGATTTGACCGATAGCATTTTATCAGATAAGGGATACACATTCCTGTTGGTAGCTCATCGTATTGAAGGAGCTGACGATAGCGATATAGACCTTATTAATGAGATCTATGATTACAGTGTGGAGCATGGTTATGGCTTTTATGCCCTGACTTCTTCGCCGGAGGAACAAATAGAATTGTGGCGTGACAAGACCGGAGCGGAATATCCTTTCTGCCAGATGGACGACATCACTTTGAAGACCATTATCCGTTCCAATCCCGGACTGATGCTGATAAAGGATGGCGTTATTCTGAATAAGTGGAGTGATAACAGTTTGCCGGATGAATATGTGTTGACGGATAGCTTGGATAAACTGGAACTCGGTCAGCAGAAACAAGAAAGTGATTTGCGCACGATTGGTTACGTTCTTTTGTGGTTTATCATTCCGTTGCTGATGGTTATCGGCGTGGATATTCTGGTTGTGAAGCGCAGGGAAAGAAAGAGAGAGAAAAATAAAGAGCTTCCTCAGCCATAAATCACAAATTATAAATAGTAAATACATTAACCCTTTTAATAAATAAAAAACAAAATGAGAAAAAACATTGTTGCAGGAAACTGGAAAATGAACAAAACCCTTCAGGAGGGTATTGCTCTTGCAAAAGAACTGAATGAAGTATTGGCTAACGAAAAGCCTAACTGTGATGTAATCATCTGTACTCCTTTTATCCATCTGGCATCGGTTACTCCGTTGGTAGACCCCGCTAAGATTGGCGTAGGTGCTGAAAACTGTGCTGACAAAGAATCAGGTGCTTACACTGGTGAAGTTTCAGCTGCTATGGTTGCTTCTACAGGTGCTAAATATGTAATCCTGGGTCACTCAGAACGTCGTGCTTACTATGGCGAAACAGTTGTCATCTTGGAAGAAAAAGTAAAATTGGCTTTGGCTAACGGCCTGACTCCGATCTTCTGTATCGGTGAGGTGCTGGAAGAACGCGAGGCTAACAAGCAGAATGAAGTAGTTGCCGCTCAGTTGGCTTCTGTATTCTCTCTGTCTGCTGAAGATTTCTCTAAGATCGTATTGGCTTACGAACCGGTTTGGGCTATCGGTACAGGTAAAACTGCTACTCCCGACCAGGCTCAGGAAATCCACGCTTTCATCCGTTCACTGATTGCTGACAAGTATGGTAAGGAAGTTGCTGACAACTGTTCTATCCTTTACGGTGGTAGCGCTAAACCGTCTAACGCAAAGGAATTGTTTGCTAATCCTGACGTTGATGGTGGCTTGATCGGTGGTGCAGCTCTGAAGGCAGCAGACTTCAAAGGTATCATTGATGCTTTTAACTAATAGATAATGGAAGACTGATAATTGATAACCGGTGAAGTGCCGTTTGTCGGTTATCAGTCTCTATAATCATATTATCAACCGTCTATTATTTTATTATTCATTATGAAGAAGCTTGGTTTACTTTTAATTGCATGCTTTGCTTTCGCCGCTTTTGCTTCGGCGCAGAATAACATTGTGAAGAGTCTGGAACGCAATGTGCCGGGACAGGGTAAGGTAACCATCCATCAGGATGCCCGCATCGAGGCCTTGATAGGTCAGGAATATATCCCCAATGGAACGGAAAACAGAGTGCTTAAAAGTCAGGGTTACCGCGTACAGGTGTATGCCGGAAACAATACCAGTAGAGCCAAGAATGAAGCTCACTCAGTGGGCTCACGAATCAAAGAATATTTCCCGGAGCTTTCTGTTTATACCTCTTTCCACTCTCCCCGCTGGCTGTGCCGTGTAGGAGACTTCCGCAGTATTGAAGAAGCGGATGCCATGATGCGCCAGTTGCGTGCTACAGGCGTATTCAAAGAAGTTTCTATTGTGAAAGAGCAGATAAACATACCGCTTTAAGTTTATAAGTTGTTCAGTTTTTGAGTTGTACTGAAACTCGGAAACTTAAAAACTCAAATATATGTTAGGAAAAGAAGAAATCGTATCTCCTGCACTGGATGAACTGAAAGAACACTATCAGCGTATTATAACTTTATTGGGCGAAGATGCCGAACGCGAAGGACTACTGAAAACCCCCGAACGTGTAGCAAAAGCTATGCTGAGTTTGACAAAAGGCTATTTCATGGACCCGCATGAAGTGCTCCGCTCTGCCAAGTTCAAGGAAGAATACAGTCAGATGGTGATTGTGAAAGACATTGATTTCTTCTCACTTTGCGAACACCACATGCTTCCGTTCTACGGAAAAGCACACGTGGCCTATATCCCCAACGGTTACATTACGGGGCTGAGCAAGATTGCCCGTGTAGTGGATATCTTCTCCCACCGTCTTCAGGTGCAGGAACGCATGACGCTCCAGATTAAAGAATGCATCCAGGAAACACTGAATCCCCTGGGCGTAATGGTGGTTGTGGAAGCCAAGCACATGTGTATGCAGATGCGTGGGGTTGAAAAACAGAATTCCATAACGACCACTTCCGATTTTACAGGTGCTTTCAATCAGGCAAAGACTCGTGAGGAGTTTATGAACCTCATTCGTCAGAATTCATTCACATAACAATCCCATACCTTATTTCATGAAAGGAAACTGCAGTTCCCATGAAAGGGGACTGTCGTTCCCATTAAAGGAAACGCGCGTTCCCTTTAGGGGGAAACTATCGTTTCTGTATGAGGAAACTGTCGTTCCCATTAGGGGGAACTGTCGTTTCTGCATAAGGAAACTATCGTTCTCATTAGGAGTAAGGTGATTTAACCGAGTACAACTCTGTCTCCCAGTCGTTTGGCCATAATACTTTTGATCTCACGCAGTTCTGAGTAGCGTTTCATGATAGAGGTACATTGTTCTTCATCATTGGCTACGGCAGGGTCTTGTAGGGCATACATCATGTGTTTCATTTCTTCACTGATGATGGCGAACTTGAAATTAATCATGAGTGTAGGTACCAATTCGAATAGGCGTTCCTCGTCGGTCACTAACCTTTGGGCTTTGGAATGATATTTGCTCAGTTGGTAACGGTCTGCAATCAACTCTGTACTTAGTTTGCTGATGATAGGGTTGGGATGCGCCAGGAAATACCGTTCTGCAGTGAAGCCTTCATTGTGTATATGCTCTGCCGCTTCCGTCAACATCTGCCTGTGCAGCGGGTTGTGGAAAGCCAGTTCGTCCTCCTTCAAGTCATTGACTACGTATTCCGTTACTGTGATGGGAATTTCTTTCCCTTCCTCATCGGGAACGTTGCACAATACTTTCTCTCCGTAGCGTACTACCATTTGCAAGATAAGGCGCTCGTATTTGTAGAATTCCTGTCCTTCTTTCCCTTCCTGCGGGATATAAGATACGTATTCGGCAGTTTCCGGTGGAAGCGGTGCACCACCGTTAGGTATTTCTCCATCCATGGGATAAGGAGGCATGTCTTCAGGGTAGGGTGGTTGCACTCCGTCGGGAAGCGGTGCTTGTGCAGCGTCGCGGGCTGCATTATTTTTTCTTGTTTCCCGGTTTCTTTGTTCCGCCTGCTTCTCAGCCTGCGTTTCGCGTCGTTTGGCAACTTCCGAAACCAGCAGCTTGTCTTCTACACGAAGCAGCTGGCTACATTCTTTAATATATACATCGCGGACGATTGCCTCAGGAATAATAGATATACTTTGTACAAGATTACCGATTAATTCAGCACGCTTGATGGGATCTTTTCCTGCATCTTCCAGTAGAAGATTGGTTTTGAAGCGTATAAAGTCTGTTTCATTATCTTGTATGAATTTCTGGAATTCTGTAGCATTGTGCTTGCGGGCGAAGGAGTCCGGATCTTCCCCGTCGGGAAGTAGGCAAACCTTGATATTCATTCCTTCTTCCAGAAGCATGTCGATACCGCGGAGAGAAGCCTTGATACCTGCCACGTCACCGTCATAGAGTACCGTAATGTTATTGGTGAAGCGGTGAATGAGCTTAATTTGCCCCGGAGTCAGTGCCGTTCCCGAAGAGGCTACCACATTCTCCACACCTGACTGGTGCATGGAAATAACGTCCGTGTATCCTTCCACCAGAAAGCAACGGTCTTGTTTCACAATAGCCTGTTTGGCAAAATAAATGCCATACAACTCATTACTCTTATGATAGATTTCCGATTCGGGAGAATTGACATATTTAACTTTGACTCCCTTCGTCGCACTGCTAAGCACGCGCCCGCCGAAAGCGACTACCTTACCGGAAAGTGTGTGTACCGGAAAAATAACGCGTCCCCAAAAGCGGTCACGTAAGCGGTGATCGTCCGTTTCGTAGCAAAGCCCTGTCTTGACAAGATATTCTTTCTTGAATCCCTTCTTGATGGCTTCTTGAGCCATGGCATCGTGACTTTCTGTGCAATAGCCTAACTGGAACTTTTCGATGATATCATCCCGGAAACCACGATTGCGGAAGTATGCCATACCAATGCTACGTCCGTCCACATGGTTTTTAAGTATATTTTGGAAGTAATCACGTGCAAAGTTATTCACGATGAACAGACTTTCACGTTCGCTCTGCATCAGCTTCTCTTCGCTGGACAGTTCGCGCTCCTTGATTTCGATACCGTATTTCTTTGCCAGATATTTCAGAGCTTCGGGGTAACTCATCTGCTCGTGCTCCATAATGAAGTGCACCGCATTACCACCTTTACCGCAGGAAAAGCATTTGCACAACCCTTTGGAAGGCGACACATAGAAAGATGGCGTCTTGTCATCATGGAACGGACACAAGCCTACATAATTCACACCTCGCTTGCGCAATGTAACGAAGTCCGATACAATGTCTACAATCTGTGCGGCATCCAGAATTCTGTCTATGGTAGGTTGGTCTATCATTTGGATAATTGTTTTTGCGAATGCAAAGATACTAAAATGATAGCGAATCGCAACTCTTGGATTTCTTATGTAGTGTGAAAGGAAGGAATAGTGGGGAGGAGTGATGTTATTTTATCTGGGGATAAATTTGTCCCCAGATAAAAACAATAGCGCAAACGCATTAATTGCTGATGGAATTCTGATCTATTTTATCTTTTCCCTAATCTTCGTCAGATACTGCTTCATTCCTTCCGCATCCTTCGTACTGATAATTTCCAGCAAATTCTTCAGCTCCAGACGAATATTTTCCACTTGCGAGGGAGTGCGCGGGTTGAAAAGAATTTCCTGAAGCAAGTAATCATCCTCACTCAGTAAACCCTTAGCGATAGCCATGTGCTTCTTGAACGTAGTACCCGGAGCCTCCTGATGCTTCATCACCGCTGCAAAAACAAACGTAGAGACAAAAGGAATAGACAGAGAATAAGCTACCGTCTCATCATGCTCATCGAAAGTATATTCGAAGATATTGAGGCGGAGCGTCTGGTAAAGGTCCTTGAAGAAAATTTTTCCCAGGTGGTCACCTTCACTGATGATGATAGCATTCTCGCTGCTCAGATTACTAAGGCTGGCAAATGTAGGGCCAAACATCGGATGCGACGATACATAACGGAAACCACTTTCCTCATAGAATTTCTTCAATCCTGTCTTCACCGAGGCGATATCACTGATGATACAATCCTTGGGCAGCACGGGCAGCACCTTGCGGAATGCATCCAATGTATATTTCACCGTGGCGGCATTGATTACCAACTCCGGTTCGAAGTCCTTTATCTCTTCCAGCGTGGTGAAACGATACGTGTTGTAGACAAAACGCAGCTGGTGCGGATTCACGTCGAACACTGCCGTTTCATGTTGGAAACTTAGAATATCTGTAAAGAAAGAGCCCATCTTGCCGGCTCCGAGTATTAAAATACGCATAAATCTAATGTTATTAGCTACAAGTTACGAGTTACAAGCTACGAGTGTCCTGCGGTATGATGGCACAGCTACTCGTAGCCTGTAGCTTGTCACTTATTAATTATTTCCATTTGTTGCCTCACACTCTCCTCGTGTATCAGCTCGAATACCTTCTTGATAAATTCGGAATCCACGCCAAGGAGCACGCCTTGTGAACCGCGTTTGTCCAGAATTTCATTGTAACGTCCCGTTTGCAGGATCGTCATATCGTGCTCTTTCTTGAACGTACCGATTTCACGTGCCACACGCATACGCTTGGCAAGTTCCTGCATCAGGTTGTTGTCGCACTCGTCAATCTGTTTGCGCAGTTCGCTGAGGTTCTCCGTAGTCTGTGTCTCCTTACGAATGACGAGCAGGTTCAGGATGTAATCCAGTACGTCCGGAGTCACTTGCTGCGAAGCATCGCTCCATGCACAATCCGGGTTGCAGTGGCTTTCGATAATCAGACCGTTGAAGCCGAGATCCATTGCCTGCTGACAAAGCGGAGCTATCAGTTCGCGTTTTCCGCCTATATGGCTGGGGTCGCAGATAATCGGCAGGTTGGGGATGCGGCGACGCAACTCGATGGGGATATGCCATTGCGGCAGGTTTCGGTACAACTTCTTGTCGTAGCTGCTGAAACCGCGGTGGATGGCTGCCAGACGTTTCAGACCGGCATTGTTGATACGCTCTAGGGCACCGATCCAGAGTTCCAGATCCGGGTTTACCGGGTTTTTCACAAACACAGGAATATCCACACCCTTCAGTGCATCGGCAATTTCCTGCATGGCAAACGGGTTGGCAGTGGTGCGTGCGCCAATCCAAAGGATATCGATACCTGCTTTCAGACACTCGTATACATGCTTCGAAGTGGCTACTTCGGTAGCCACGTACATACCGGTTTCTTTCTTCACCTCTTTCAGCCATGCCAGACCGTCTACGCCTACACCTTCGAAACCACCCGGTTTGGTACGCGGTTTCCAGATTCCTGCACGGAATATCTTCATTCCCTTTTCGGCCAGTTGCTTGGCGGTGCACATTACTTGTTCTTCTGTCTCGGCGCTGCAAGGACCTGCAATTACCATGGGACGTTTGTCCTCAATACCCGGCAGCAAAATCGATTCTAATTCAAGTTCCATATTCTTTTATTTTTGTTCAATTATATTTTTATTGTATAGATATTTCTCTGTATCTCCTGAACCCTCTACAACCCCCGTTGATAAAGCCTTTCAAACGTGTTAATAAATACAGGCCTCGTTTTTTTAAAACGTTGCCCTTATTCTTTAAAAACGTCGGGCACGTTTTTTTAAACGGTGAGTGGCTTGTGTTACAGGACTTCTTTTTTGTAAACATATTACTTCATCTCCCTGATGCGTTTCAGTGCCTCTTCCAATTTATGGTCTTTGCAGCAAAGCGAGATGCGGATATACCGTTTTCCGTTACTTCCGAAGATGAATCCCGGAGTGATGAACACGCGTGCGTTGTGCAACACCTTTTCAGTCAGTTCTTCCACGTCGGCGCAGCTATCGGGAATTTTCCCCCAAAGGAACATACCCACCTGTTTTTCGTCATACGTACATCCCAGTGCGTGCATGATTTCTCCTGCCAGATGGCGGCGGTTGCGGTAGTTCTTGTTATTTCCGTCGTACCATTCCTGTTCGGCTTCCAAGGCGTTGGCGGCTGCCAGTTGCATGGCGCGGAACATACCGCTGTCAATGTTGCTCTTCACTTTCAATATCCATTGCACAAAGTCAGCGTTGCTTGCCAGCATACCGATACGCCAGCCCGGCATATTGTGGCTCTTGCTCATGGAGTTGAACTCGATGCAACACTCCTTGGCACCCGGTACGCTGAGGATGCTGAGGGGGTGGTCGTTCAGGATGAAGCTGTACGGGTTATCGTTTACAATTACGATGTCCTTACGGTGTGCAAAGTCCACCAGTTTTGCATAAAGTTCCGGGGTGGCGTTGGCTCCGGTCGGCATGTTCGGATAGTTGGTCCACATCAACTTTACGCGGCTCATATCCATCTTTTCCAGTTCGTCGAAGTCGGGCATCCAGCCGTTTTCCTCTTTCAGGTTGTAGTTGATGACTTCCGCGCCCAGTATCTTGCTCAGTGAGGTGTAAGTGGGGTAGCCCGGATTGGGAACCAATACCTGTTCGCCCGGATTGACGAAAGCGAGTGTGACGTGCAGGATACCTTCTTTCGAGCCGATGAGCGGTTGTATTTCAGTATTGGGATTCAACTCCACGCCGTACCATTTCTTATACCAGGTGGCAAAGCTGCGGCGAAGTTCGGGGATACCGACATAAGGCATATAGCCATGTCCATCTGGGTTTTGTGCTTCGCGACATAAGGTTTGTATGGTTGCTTCCGAGGGAGGCATGTCGGGGCTGCCGATTCCGAGGCTGATTACGTCTTTTCCTTCGGCATTCATTTGTGCCACCTCTTTCAACTTCTTGGAGAAGTAGTATTCGCTCACGCTGGCCAACCGGTCGGCGGGCTTGATCTTAGATGTTTGATTTTCCGTCTGCATATTCGCCTAATATTTTAAGTTCTTTGGTTAGCGGTGTGATGGCCGCGATGGATTGTTTATATCTCAGTATGTTGTCGAAAACGACGTCTACGTAAAATTGGTATTCCCATTCCCGCCCGATGATGGGCAGCGACTGTATCTTGGTCAGGTTGATGCTGTAGAATGAAAGGATGGACAGCACTTGCGAGAGGCTCCCTTCTGTGTGGGGCAGTGTGAATACCATGCTTGCCTTGTTGGTTTCCGGGTGTGGATGGCGGTGTATCTCGTCCACCTGCCAAGGGTCGGCAACTACCAGAAAACGGGTGAAGTTGTGCTTGTTTGTTTCGATGCCTTCCTGCAACACCTTCATGCCGTAACGCTCGGCAGCGGCTTTGGAGCAGATGGCGGCGTGTCCTTTCAGGTTCTCCCGCTTGATGATTTCGGCGCTGAGGGCGGTGTCTTCCGCTTCCACTACTTTCATTTTCGGGTGCTGGGCAAGGAACTCGCGGCATTGCATCAGTGCGATGGGGTGGGAGTTGACTTCCGTCAGATCGTTCCAGTCCTCATCGGGCAGGCAGACAAAGCTGTGTGATATGCGTAGTTTGTATTCGCCTATGATTTGTGTGCCGCTTTGCCGCAGCAACTCATTGTTGTGCAACAGGCTGCCTGCAATGGTATTCTCTATCGCCAACATTCCTATGGTCTTGCTGTCCTTCTTCACGGCTGCAAACACGTCCTCAAAAGTAGCGCAACAGATTAACTCTATTTCTTCTCCTTCGAAGTACTTGTGTGCGGCGATGTCGTGATACGACCCTAATGTTCCTTGAATGGCTATTTTCTTCATACTGTTTCTTTAAAAAAAAATCCCGCTTCCATACAATGGAGCGGGATTTAAGTATATTACTTTAGTTCTCTATTCAGTTCTTAAGCATCACTGTCACTTGATACATACAAACTCCCGCTCTACTTTCTGGCTAAAGTAAAAGTAAAAAAAGAAGTAATATGCATAAGTAAACAAATTCATACTTTCGTTTTCTTTTTGATTCTTAATTCGTGGCAAAAGTAATACTTTTCTTTTATATGCAAACAAAAAACGATCTTTTTTTTATTTGAAGCTTCATTTTATTGACTTGCTTATATAATTAAGGTGGAACCTATAGTCCTAGTACATTCGGTTGTCTTTCGTTAGACTGGTTGCCATATTGTCCGTTGAAGGCTTGAACTTCTTTCGGATTTAGTTCCAATGCTATCTTTGTGTCCTCAACCGAACCATCTTTGTCGCCATTCAGCAACTTGGCACGTCCGCGTTCGTGGTAGGCTTGCGCAAAATTAGGGTTCAGTTCAATAGCTTCATCAAAGAGGGCGATAGCTTCCGGAAGTTTCTTTTGCTCAATATAGAGTTGTCCCAGATAGAGGAAACCTTGCTCATTGAAGGGATTCAGTTCAGTCACGTGACAATAATCGGCTTCTGCCGCTCCGGCGTCACCGGTGGCTTCTTTGATTTTGCCGCGTAGCAAGAGGGCGCTTTCGTCATCTGCATCTTGTGCCAATATAGCGTCAATGTCCTCCATGGCTTCATTATACTGCTTCATCTTGGTTAATGCTTCGGCACGTAGGAGGCGTGCTTCGGTGAAATCATCTTTCAGAACGATGGCTTTGGTGAGGTGGGCGATGCTCATAATGCCATCATCCATTCCTTGCTTGGCCCTTCCCAGAAGATAGTGCGCCATGGCGTTGCCTTCTTCTATTTCAATAGCTTTCTGTGCGGCTTCGGTCATGGCCTGATAATCTTCTTGCAGGTAGCATACATTGGCAAGGGTGAGGAAGATGGAAGTATGTTCCGGTTCCAGTTTCGCCATACGTTCCAAAAGCTCATGTGCTTCGCTAAGGGCATTTGTCTGGATGTAAACCTGGCTCAGATAACTCATGGTTTCAAAGTCATCCTGGATGGCCAAGGCTTCGGTGAAACATTTAATGGCGTAGTCCGGACGTCCCATGCGCTGTGCACGCATGCCGTCATACTTGAAAATTTCAAAGTTCTTCTGCTCGTTTTTCTGTTTTTCAGTTTCCGGCTTGTCTTGTTTGCCGGAGAAGAAAGATTTAAAGAATCCCATAATTATGTATGTCTTTGATATTTTGTTTCTATTCTTTTGCAAACTTAAAGAAATTCTCCGGAATATACGAATAAAAAGAAAAAATCAATGAAAAACGAATTACCGTACCTGATCCGATCATAAACCGAACATGAATTGGAATTCGTCGTATGAGACTTGATATACTTTTATAAATCCGGCGGCTCTTTCGCCTTCGAATTCGGTGCATGCATCGACACAATAGCAATTGTTGGAATTTGGCGAGAACAAACCCTCATAAGGTATGATATTATTTAGAAACAGTTTGGGTTTGCATAAAAAATTAGTCTTTATACCAAGAACTTTGTCGAAAAAGAGAAAAACATCTCCTAATATGTTGATGGTATCATTTAAAATTTGTTCTTTTGCGCCACATTTATCAAAATAAAAATAATCATCTTCTAAAAACACAAGAATGAAAAAGACTCTTATGAAGTGGGCCCTTCTTCTCGTATGCATGGCTGTGACAATGCCTGCAATGGCTCAGTTTAATGTGAAAGCATTGAAAGGTGCAGTAAAAGCCGTTAAAGCGGTGACTTTAACAGATGCTCAAATGACGGAGTATGTGAAAGAATACATCGACTGGATGGATACTCACAATCAGGTGTGTGCGGACGACAATGAGTACACTATCCGCTTGAAGAAGCTGACTGACGGCTTGACGGATGTGGAAGGAATTCCCTTGAATTTTAAAGTTTATTATGTGATAGACGTCAATGCCTTTGCGTGTGCAGATGGTAGTGTACGTATCTTTTCTTCTTTGATGGACATTATGAGTGACGATGAATTGCTTGGTGTTATCGGTCACGAAGTGGGGCATGTGGCACACAAGGACTCTAAGAATGGCTTCCGCACAGCATTGCTGACTTCTGCCTTGAAAGACGGTATTTCTTCGCAAGGCGGTACGGCTGCTAAACTGACAGATTCTCAGTTGGGCGATTTGGGTGAAGCTTTGGTGAACTCCACTTACTCACAGAAGCAGGAACGCAGTGCCGACGATTACGGCTACGAGTTCTTGAAGAGTCATGGCAAGAACCCTTGGGCGATGGCTTTGTCTTTCCAGAAGTTGAAGAAATTGCAGGAAGAAGCCGGTGCACAGAAAAGTAGTAAGCTGAATCAACTGTTCTCTACTCATCCTGATTTGGATGCCCGTATCCAGCGTATGGAAGAACGCGCAACCAACGAAGGTATTGAGAAACCGACAGTAACGGAATAATTCTTATTGATATATAAGGAGAAGGGCGTGCAATTTACTGTACGCCCTTTCTTATGCCCTCAGGCTTATGATGCCGTTCACCGTCTTCAGATCTCCTTCTTCCAGCAACTCCCGGATGCATTGAGAGATGATTTCTTTGTCTGCTTCTATTTGTGAGGCAATATCGGCAGGTGTCAGAGGTTGCTTGCGAAGCAATTCTTTAATTTCTTCTTTTATTTGTTGGGGGGAAAGCTCGGGAGTTTCGGCACGGTGGCTGAGGCAGACATCGCATATTCCGCAGTTATGTTCATTCTTCTCACCGAAATACCGTAGAAGCATACGGCTGCGGCAAACGGTTTCGGTCGTTACATGATCTACCATTGCTTGAATGCGGGCTTCATAGCGTTCCTTACGCTCCTCGTATATACTGCGGGAGATTTGCAGATGTTGCCTGTCTACGCGTTCGCGTGTGTATATGATATAAGGTGTCTTTTTATGTGGGATATAGTCGATGATACGCATCTTGGATAGGCGTATCAGCAAGTCGTACACCCGTTGTCGCGTTAATCCGCTACGTACGGCAAGTGAATTCTCGTTGATAAAAGTGTAATCCGTGAATACTCCAGTGTAAGAGCGCAGAACGATTTGGATAAGTTTATCCATATCCTCTCCCAGTTCGCGTAATTTATATAGTTCATCACGGCGCACAGTGAAATAAAGGCGGGAGGCATTGTCCTGTTCGTCGGTATATTCCAGATATCCTGCTTGCGTCAGAATCTTCAATGCACTGTCGGCAGGCACAGGGAAGTATTTGAACTTCCGGCAAAAGTCTTCCAGATTGAACTCTCTGATACATCCCAAACCGTCTCCCATTGCCATTTGGTAATAATATTGCAGATGTTCGTACACCTGTTTGATGTAGTCTTTCTCCGGAAAGGTGTCCGGGATACGTTTATGAAGGGTGACTTTGTCCGATTTGGCATAGAGTATTACGGCATACGCTTTGTTGCCGTCACGTCCTGCACGTCCTGCTTCCTGGAAATAGGCTTCGGGAGAGTCCGGTAAATCGAGGTGGATTACGATACGTACATCGGGCTTGTCGATCCCCATGCCGAAAGCGTTGGTAGCAACCATTACACGACTCTCGCCTGTTTGCCAGCGATGCTGACGTATATCCTTGGTGGCATCATCCAGACCGGCGTGGTAGAAGTCGGCGGTAATCTCTTCGTTAATTAAAAGTTCGGTGATTTCTTTGGTTCGCCGACGATTGCGTACATAAATAATGGCGCTACCCGGCATACGGCGCAGGATGTGAAGAAGTTCTCCGGTCTTATTTTCTGTTTTGCGGACTATGTAGGCAAGGTTCTTCCGTTCGAAACTCATACGGAAAACATTTTCTTGCCGGAAGCACAGCCGTGCCTGGATATCCTTCACGACTTCCGGGGTAGCGGTTGCAGTCAGTGCCAGCACAGGGACACCGGGTAAGAGATCACGTATTCCGGCTATCTTCAGATAGGCAGGACGGAAATCATATCCCCATTGTGATATGCAATGGCTCTCGTCAACGGTTATCATGCTGACATTCATTTTTCGTAGCTTGGTACGGAAGATTTCCGTATCCAACCGTTCGGGCGATATATACAGGAATTTATAATTACCGAAAATACAGTTTTCCAACGTGACGATAATCTCTTGCCGGGACATTCCGGAGTAGATGGCAAGTGCTTTGATTCCTCTTTTTTTCAGGTTCTGCACTTGGTCTTTCATCAGAGAAATCAGGGGAGTGATAACTATGCAAAGTCCCTCTCTGGCAAGTGCAGGCACCTGGAATGTGATGGACTTTCCACCGCCCGTAGGCATCAGTCCCAAGGTGTCTCTGCCTTCGCCAATACTATTGATGATGTCTTCCTGTATGCCTCGGAAGTTGTCATATCCCCAGTATTGCTTTAAGATTTCCTTATACATAGAAGTGAAGAGTGAAAAACGAAGAATGAAGAATTAGCTATGCTATTATCCGTATGGTAATTCTTCATTCTTCATTTAATTAGGTTGAATATCCTCTATCTGCAACTGTACCTCGCCCCGTTTATGGGTATTCTCTTCAATGGTGTAGCAGATATCAAACGAACGCTTGGTTTTGATGAAACGTACATGTGAACTTTGTCCGAAGGCAATGCCGTTCATTACATTATTCGATTTGTTGTCTACCAGTTCCAGCTTGATATGTTCCTGATCGCGTCCCACTACTTTACTAGTGCCGTAATCATAAACATTATGTGTGCAGAATATCGGCTTCGGATTATCCGGACCATAAGGATTGAACTTCTTCAGGTCACTAAAAAATTTCGGAGAAATATCCCTGAAATCTATCTCTGCATCAATATTTATGACTGCACTTGTCTGTTCCGGTAGGATGTTCTGTGAAACGAATTCCTCGAAGCGTTCGGTAAAGGCGGGAACATTCTCCACTTTCATCGAAAGACCGGCTGCATAGGTATGGCCACCGAAATTTTCCAGCAGATCACGACAATATTCAATCGCCTTATACACGTCAAAACCAGATACGGAACGGGCGGAACCTGTTGCCATATCATCCGTACGGGTCAGTACTACCGCGGGGCGATAATAAATCTCCGTCAGGCGGGAGGCAACGATACCGATAACACCTTTGTGCCAATCCTCGTTGTATAACACGATGGAGCGGCGGTCTGCCAGTCCTTCCAGGTCAGCTACAATCTGGTTGGCTTCCTCGGTCATGGTCTTATCGAGGTCTTTCCGGGTTTCATTGTATTGATTGATTTGATTGGCTTTTTCCAAAGCCATGGAGAAATCTTTCTCTGTCAGCAGGTCGACAGCTTCTTTTCCGTTTTGGATACGTCCGGAGGCATTGATGCGTGGGCCTATCTTGAACACGATGTCGCTGACGGTAATATCCTTTTCCGTCAGTCCGCATACGTCGATGATCGCTTTCAAGCCTACACTGGGATTACTGTTCAATTGCTTCAATCCATGGAAAGCAAGTATCCGGTTTTCTCCCATGATGGGAACAATGTCCGAGGCGATGCTTACGGCAACCAAGTCGAGCAGTGGAATGAGGTGATGGAACTCAATGCCATTGCTGATGGCAAATGCCTGCATAAATTTAAAGCCTACGCCGCAACCGGAAAGGTGCTCGTAAGGATACGTATTATCTAAACGCTTGGCGTTCAGGATAGCGGCGGCAGGTGGAAGTACATCGTCGGGCACATGATGGTCGCAGATGATGAAGTCAATGCCTTTTTCTTTGGCATAGGTGATCTCCTCTACAGCTTTGATGCCGCAATCCAGTACGATAATCAATCCTACACCGGTTTCCGCGGCATAGTCTACCCCTTTGGTAGATACCCCGTAGCCTTCGTTGTAGCGGTCGGGGATGTAATAGTCAATGTTCGAATAGAACTGTTGAATAAACTTGTAGACCAATGCCACTGCAGTAGTACCGTCTACATCATAGTCACCATAAATCAGAATACGCTCTTTCTTTCCCATTGCCTTATTAAGGCGTTCCACGGCCACATCCATGTCTTTCATCAGGAATGGGTCGTGCAAGTCGGGCAATTGCGGGCGGAAAAACTTCTTGGCATCCTGTGCCTTCGTTATTCCCCGCTGCACCAATAATCCGCCAAGAATCGGGCTAATCCCTAATTCTTGGGCCAACTTTTGGCTTGTCTCTGCCTGTTCGGGTGTAATGGGTTGATAATTCCATTTGTGAGTCATTTTATATATTGTTTTTTCCTTTTTTCAGTCTCGTGGTTGGAACAGGTTTCGTTTCTCTCGGGAAAAGCCTATATTTTTCCAACAAGGCGTAAAAGTACGAAAAAGTATGGAAATAGAGGACGATTATGCGGAAAAACTTTGCGCAAAACTTTTTCATACGAATATGAAAGTTCTGCATTCGATTTGCATTATCTTTGTTTCCCAAAAAACTTTGAACGTGATATGTTGACATTCATCTCTTGTGCCAAAACGATGACGGCACGTATATCTGTAGGAGTCCCTGAAATAACCGTTCCGCATTTTCAGGCGGAAGCAGTACAGAATGCCTTGGATATGGGGCAATTTTCAGCTGCTGACCTGGAATGTCTGCTACGTATAAATTCCAAGATTGCCGCTGAGAATTATCTGCGCTATCAGGATTTCTTTTCGGAGGCAAATTCTGCGATGCCCGCTATCTGTGCCTATACCGGTGCGGTGTTCAAGCGTATAGTACCGAAAGATTTTTCCGAAGATGATTTTCGTTATGCTCAAGAACACATGCGCATCACTTCCTTTCTGTACGGACTGCTTCGTCCGCTGGACGGGATAAAACCTTATCGTCTGGAAGGAGATGTACGCCTGCCCGAAAGGGGAGGGGTGACTATGTTTGATTACTGGAAACCTTTGCTAACGGATTATTTTATAGCGGATATCAAACGGCAGGGTGGCATACTCGTTAATCTTGCCAGTGGTGAGATGAGAGATTTGTTCGACTGGAAGCGAGTAGAAGAAGTCCGTGTCATTACTCCCGAATTTCAGGTATGGAAAGACGGGCAGCTGAAGACAATTGTGATATATGCCAAGATGTGCCGCGGAGAAATGTTGCGCTATATTATTAAAAATCGCATTGAAAATCCCGAAGACTTGAAGGCGTTTACGTGGGAGGGCTTCGCTTACGATGAGGGACGCAGTACGGATGAGCATTTGCAATTTACGCTGGTGTGACCAGCGAAGGTAGTTATGATTGCAAAAGCTCCATATATTCTTCGTAGCTGATATATCTTCCTCCCATTGATTTCAGATGGGGAGTTTCGAACTGACAGTCTATCAGTACACCGCCATGCTCTCCGAAGAATTGTGCCAAGTGGATAAGGGCTAACTTGGATGCACTGTGAACCAGTGAAAACATACTTTCACCGAAAAAGCAGCGCCCCAAGGTTACTCCGTAGAGTCCGCCTACTAACTGTTCCTCTTCCCATATTTCTACGCTGGCGGCAAAGCCCTGTTCATGCAGAAGTGTGTAAGCCTCTATCATCTCCGGACCGAGCCAGGCACCTTCCATATCCATCCTCAGTTCTCCGCACTTACGGATGACTTCATCAAAAGCCTGATTGATGGTGACGTCGTATTTCCCCTTGTTCATGAGCGTACGCATGGAGTGGGAGATATGGACTTCGTCAGGGAAAATGACGAAGCGTTCCAGCGGGCACCACCATTGTATCATTCCCTCCTGAAAAGTGTACCAGGGGAATATCCCGTTGGAGTAAGCCAGGATGAGGCGGTCGGTCGACAGATCACCGCCCACTGCCAGTAATCCGTCCGGATCGCCGTAGTGCGGATCGGGAAATGTAATTTCGTCAGTTAGTGCAAAGACCATAGTATCACTTTTTTGAGAGTTGCAGGATTAACTGATCTTTGTCTACCCGTATGCAAGTTTTACCACCGGACTTTAAGGAACCGAATAAGATTTCGCGCATCAGTAGTGGCTTCAGATGCGAAGCTATCACACGGTCCATTTCGCGGGCGCCATATTCGGGCAGGAATCCACGTTGCAATAACCAGTTGCGGGCTTCCGGACTCAGTTCCATCTCTATCTGACGTGTGGCAAGCTTGTTGCTCAGTTCTCCAAGCTTCTTGTTGAGGATAAGTGAGGCCATATCCCGATTCATATCGTGGAAAACGACAGTAGCGGACAGACGGTTGATAAACTCCGGCTTGAAGGTCTTCTTGACTTGTTTCAACATGGCTTCCCCGGCTGTAATCTGACTGCTGAATCCGATGGATGCCTGACGGGCAAATTGTGCACCGGCATTTGAAGTCATGATAAGTACAACGTGACGGCAGTCAGCTTTTCGTCCCTTATTATCCGTAAGAACAGCATAGTCCATTACTTGGAGCAGGATGTTGAATACATCGGGATGGGCTTTCTCAATTTCATCAAGCAGCAGTACGCAGTTGGGAGTTTTGCGGATGGCGTCGGTTAATAAACCACCGTCTTCATAGCCTACATATCCGGCGGGTGAACCGATTAATTTGGCTACGGTATGCTTCTCGGTGTATTCGCTCATATCGAAACGTTGCAGGGAGATGCCTAGTTCGGAGGCCAGCACTTTGGCTACTTCGGTTTTACCTACTCCGGTAGGACCGACGAAGAGCAGGCTTGCCAACGGTTTGTTTTCATCCAGCAGTCCGGCTTTTGACATTTGTACGGCTTCCACTACCTGGCGCACTGCTTCTTCCTGGCCGTAAATCTGGGCACTGATACGTGCATGCAAAGTTTCCAGTGAGGTGGTATCTTCTTCCTTCATGGCGAGTACATCTACTTTACAGATGCGGGCGAGTACATCAGTTATCAATGTCTTGTCCACAATTTGCTCTCCGGAGGGTATAGGGTGAATTTCGCGGTAAGCTCCTGCTTCATCCACTAGGTCGATAGCCTTGTCGGGCAGAAAACGGTCGCTGATATAGCGGACACTCGCTTTGACGGCGTAGGGGATTACATCAGACTGGTAGGTTACTCCATGAAATTCTTCATATTTTTCTTTCAGTCCTTCTACAATATGGATGGTTTCCTCAATGCTCGGTTCAAGTATATCTATTTGTTGGAAACGGCGCACCAACCCTTTGCTGCGGGCAAAGTAACGGTTGTATTCTTCGTAAGTAGTAGAGCCGATGAAACGGATGTCTCCGCTTTCCAGATAAGGTTTTAGCATATTGGATGCATCCATGGAGCCGTCTCCTGTACGTCCGGCACCTATCAGATTGTGTATCTCGTCGATATAGATGATGGCACGTCCTTCATTGCGGACACTTTCCATAATGGTTTTCAGGCGTTTTTCAAAGTCACCCCGGTATTGCGTACCGGCCAGTAGAGTACCTAAATCCAGTTCATAGATACGGCAGTCGAGGAGTCGTTCGGGGACCTCACGTGCTTCGATGCGGGCAGCGAGCCCGTAAGCGAGGGAGGTTTTGCCAACGCCCGGTTCGCCTACATGCAGCGGATTATTTTTCTCTTTGCGACAGAGCACCTGGATGGTTCGTTCCAGTTCTGCTTCCCGTCCGATGAGTGGATTATGGTCTTGCAGACAGTCATTCAGACAGGTTACAAAGTTTCGCCAGGGCTCGCTTTTTTCCTGTGGAGAGGCTTGCAGGTCATCTTCTTCCTCTACTTCTTCATATCGGGAGATGAGTTGGCTGATAAATTCGGGTAGCTCTTCTTCAAGAGTTTCTTTCAGAATATGGCATGCCCAGGAGTCTTTGAGCTGAAGCATGCTTTGCACTAAATGGGGGACATTCAATGCTTCAGCACTTGAATAGTCTATCATCAGATAGGCATGTTGTATCAGTTCGTTGAGCTGGGTTGAAACTTCCAGTTCATAATCCATGTCTGCGGGAACGCTTTCCAGTTCTTCCGTGAAATAATTCTCTAAAGAGAAAGCCAGCTCTTGGGTATCACAGAAACACATATTTAAGGCACTGGTAAAGGGACTCTGTTCCAGAAATGCACTCAGCAAATGTTCAGGTGTGATAAATTCATGGCGGTACGATATCGCCTTCTTTTGTGCAAAGGTGAATGCGCTGTTCACATGCACTGTATTTTGTATATCCATAATCTTCTCCTAATTCTTATTCTTCTTCCGGTGCAACGGTGAGCCGTAGTGGAAAATTTTCTTCGCGTGCCATGCGGGTGGCTTTCTGTACCTTCGATTGTGCAATGTCGTATGTATAGATGCCTACCACTGCCGATTGACTCTTGTGTACCTGTAACATCAGCGTTTCTGCTTCTGCTGCCGATTTAAAGAATATGGTAGTAAGTATCTTGACGACAAACTCCATCGTGGTGAAGTCATCGTTATAGATGATCACCTTGAAGTGCTGCGGCTCGCGCAGGTCTGTACGTTCCTTTTCTTTGAAAGATGATTGTTGCTGTTCCATAATTGGGCAAATATTTTTTTCCTATTGGGCAAAAGTTTTTCTCCTACTGAAGAAAATAAAACGTTCATTCCGTACTCGGTCTGTGTTAGGAGCAGAGGTGTGGATAAGTATATCCTTATCTCTTCTTTCTCAAATCCCTTCCTTCGTATTTACAGATTGCCTGAATCCATTCTTCTTCCAGAGGTTTGGATTCATGTTTCTCTAAATCAAAAGTGACCATTACAGAGGTACAGATGCATTTGATCTCCTGTGTTTCCGTATCAATCACCCGCTGTGCGAGGTGAAAACTTTTGGTGCCGATTTCAGTAACGGCTGTTTGTACAGCGATGTGATCCGAACCATAAATTTGTGCAAGGAAGTTCGCTTCTATATGTACGACGACAATGCCGTCTTTCTCCCAATCGACGTCCGGGCATACGGAAGCAAAGTACTCGGTTTTCCCCAAATCATAGAAAGAGAAATAAACCGTATTGTTCACGTGGCCGAACTTATCGACATCATTAAATCGTAGTTGTATGGGCAGGGTGTGGTTAAATTGAATTTCTTCCATTGTTTTCTCTTAAACTTTTCTATTAATCCGTGCAAAAATACTACTTTTGCGTGTTAATCACTGTATTTATACACCAAGAAATGATAGAAGATATTAAAAAAGCCTGTCAAGTGATGAACGAAGGCGGAGTCATTCTGTACCCCACCGACACCATTTGGGGCATAGGTTGTGACGCTACTAACGAAGAAGCTGTGCGGCGAGTGTATCAGATAAAGCAGCGTTCGGACAGTAAAGCGATGCTTGTGTTGGTCGATTCTCCTGTAAAGGTGGACTTTTATGTGCAGGATGTGCCGGAAGTAGCTTGGGATTTGATTGAGGTGGCAGACAAACCGCTGACAATCATTTATTCCGGTGCACGAAACCTGGCATCCAACCTGATTGCCGAAGATGGCAGCGTAGGTATCCGGGTGACGAATGAAGAGTTCTCCAAACGTCTCTGTCAACAGTTTCGTAAGGCGATTGTTTCTACGTCAGCTAATATCAGCGGACAACCTTCACCGGCAAATTATAGTGAGATCACAGAGGAACTAAAGTCTATGGTCGACTATGTAGTAGGCTATCGACAGGAAGAAATGGGGCATCCGAAACCATCCAGCATTATAAAACTGGATAAAGGTGGCGTTATAAAAATTATCCGGGAATAAGATAACGGACTGCACATGGAAAAAGAGAAGAGAAGTTTGTTTCAGCGTTTCCTTTTATGGCGTGAAAAGAATATAAAGGAAAAACAGTTTATCTTGATACTCAGTTTTCTGGTAGGTATCTTTACGGCTATTACAGCTTTGATATTGAAGATGCTGATACACTGGATACAGAATTTCCTGACGAATAATTTCAATACGACGGAGGCTAACTACCTTTATTTAGTCTATCCGGTAGTGGGAATTTTTCTGGCAGGCTTGTTTGTACGCTATGTCGTGAAGGATGACATCAGTCATGGAGTTACAAAAATCCTTTATGCCATTTCCCGTCGGCAAGGGCGGATTAAGCGGCATAATACATGGTCGTCTGTGATTGCCAGTTCCATAACCATTGGTTTTGGTGGTTCGGTAGGAGCGGAGGCGCCTATTGTACTGACAGGCTCTGCCATTGGCTCCAATCTGGGAAGTGTCTTCAAAATGGAACATCGCACTTTGATGCTTTTGGTAGGCTGTGGTGCTGCCGGTGCCATTGCAGGTATCTTCAAGGCACCTATTGCAGGATTGGTGTTTACGCTGGAAGTGCTGATGATAGACTTGACTATGACCTCTCTGCTCCCCTTGCTGATTTCTGCGGTGACGGCTGCTACCGTTTCCTATATCACCACCGGAACAGAAGCAATGTTTAAGTTTCACCTTGATCAGGCATTCGAGATGGAGCGCATTCCTTACGTTATCATGCTGGGTATTTTCTGCGGATTGGTTTCGCTCTACTTTACCCGTGCCATGAATTCTGTAGAAGGCGTTTTCGGCAAACTGAAAGGCCCTTACCAGAAACTGGCTTTAGGTGGTATTATGCTGAGTATCCTGATATTTCTCTTTCCACCACTCTATGGTGAAGGTTACGATACTATAGAATTATTGCTGAACGGTACTTCCAATGCGGATTGGGATACAGTCATGAACAACTCATTCTTTTATGGACACGGTAATTTGTTGCTGCTTTATCTGATGCTGATTATCTTATTTAAGGTGTTTGCATCCAGTGCCACAAACGGTGGTGGAGGTTGCGGTGGTATTTTTGCACCCTCTTTGTATCTGGGCTGTATTGCAGGCTTCGTCTTTGCCTTTTTCAGCAATAAGTTTGATTTCTCGTACTATTTACCCGAAAAGAATTTTGCCTTGATGGGTATGGCAGGGGTGATGAGTGGTGTCATGCATGCCCCGCTGACCGGGGTCTTCCTGATAGCCGAGCTGACGGGAGGATATGACCTTTTCCTGCCACTGATGATTGTGGCTGCCAGTTCATATCTGACGATTATAGTTTTCGAACCTCATAGTATTTACTCCATGCGTTTGGCCAAGAAGGGAGAATTGCTAACCCATCATAAGGATAAAGCAGTACTTACCCTGATGAAAGTAGAGAATGTCGTGGAGAAAGATTTTGTTGTGGTTCATCCTGAAATGGATTTGGGTGAGTTGGTGAAAGCTATTTCGACTTCACGGCGTAATATATTCCCTGTAACGGATAAGAGTGGGATACTGATTGGAATTGTCACTTTAGATGATATCCGGAATATCATGTTCAGGCAGGAACTATATCATCGTTTCACAGTAGGAAAACTGATGACGGCTATCCCCGCACGTCTGTATGATACGGATAACATGGAGCAGGTGATGCGTACGTTTGATGATACGAAAGCATGGAACCTTCCTGTAGTAGATGAAGAAGGACACTATTTGGGATTTGTCTCCAAGTCTAAGATATTCAACTCATACCGTCAGGTATTGGTACATTTCTCTGAAGATTAGAAAGTTTTTATATGATGAAGAAAGAAGATTTACGGATTGTTTACATGGGTACTCCGGATTTTGCAGTGGAGTCCTTGCGTTGTTTGGTAGAAGGTGGATATAATGTAGTAGGGGTCATCACCATGCCTGATAAACCGGCGGGTAGAGGGCATAAACTTCAGTTCTCTCCTGTGAAGCAATATGCACTGGAACAGAATCTTCCTTTATTGCAGCCGGAAAAATTGAAAGATGAGGCTTTTGTCGAAGCTCTGCGTGAGTGGAAAGCCGATTTGCAAATAGTGGTTGCTTTCCGTATGCTGCCCGAGGTGGTATGGAATATGCCACGTTTGGGAACCTTCAATCTTCATGCTTCTCTTTTGCCCCAATACCGGGGAGCAGCTCCCATTAATTGGGCAGTTATCAATGGTGATACAGAAACGGGAATTACGACTTTTTTCCTGCGTCATGAGATTGATACAGGCGAAGTGATTCAGCAAGTGCGTATTCCTATCGCAGATACAGATAATGTAGGCATTGTACACGATAAGCTGATGATGCTTGGTGGAAAACTGGTAACTGAAACGGTGGATGCAATATTGAATGATGCTGTGAAACCTATTCCACAGGAAGAAATGGCGATTGTAGGCGAGTTGCGACCGGCACCGAAGATTTTTAAAGATACATGCCGCATCGATTGGAATCAACCAGTCAAACGTATTTATGATTTTATCCGTGGTTTGTCTCCTTATCCGGCTGCCTGGTCAGAACTGGTTCAATCCGATGGAGAAGCGGTAGTTGTGAAGATATTTGAGACGAAAAAGATATTTAAGTCCCATGAATTAGCTCCCGGTACTTTGCTGACAGATGGCAAAACTTATATCCATGTGGCTGCGGCAGATGGCTTTATTGATATACATGCCTTGCAGCTTCCCGGCAAGAAGCGTCTGAAGACAGATGAACTTTTGCGTGGCTTCCGGTTGACCGAAGAGTTCAGAATGAAATAGTTACGAGCTACGAGTTGCAAGCTACAAGTGCTATGCAGAGTGATAGCGTAGCAACTTATAGCTCGTAACTTGTAGCTCGTAGCTTGTAACTCGTAACTTATTGCTTATATTTTTGTTCCTTTCCCAAAATTTTCCTTTCTTTGCACATTATTAACTACTAAACATTGAATGCCTATCGGAACACATTACGCTGAAATCTAAAAACACACGTAATGAAAAAGCAAACAAATGCTACTGACGAAACGTTGGTAGCCCTTTATGCACAAGGTAATAACGAGGCATTCGATATCCTGTTGAACCGTTATAAGGATCGTCTTTATGCGTATATCTATTACACGGTACGTAATGAAGAACTGGCGGAAGATATATTTCAGGAAACTTTCACAAAAGCTATTGTCACTATTCAGCAAGGGCGTTACAATGAAAATGGCAAATTTCCTGCTTGGTTGACCCGTATTGCCCATAATCTTATTATTGACTGTTTCCGTCAGGAAAAACAGGAGAATCTGGTATCCTGCGATGAAGAAGAACGGAATTTACTGAACAATATCCGTTTGTCCGAAGGGACGGTTGAATCTGAAATCGTAAATCATCAGATTCTTTCAGATGTGCGTCGTTTAATAAAGCACTTGCCGGACGAACAACGTGAGGTCGTACATATGCGTTTTTATCAAGACCTCAGTTTCAAGGAGATAGCTGAGATGACGGGAGTCAGTATCAATACTTCTTTGGGGCGGATGCGTTATGCCATTTTAAACCTGAGACGGATGGCGGAGAAATATGGAATAGCCTTGACCGTAAACTAAAATATTTCATTCAATTTAACTCACGGATTTGCCCGGGCATAGTGGTTTTACATTATGCTCGGGCGGTTTGTCTACAAAACTCATATTTTTTATAGTTTCTCGTATACTATTTCTCTTTCTCTCACGTTCTTATCATATAAAGGAACTCCTATCTCATGACGGGTAGCCTGTGACTTCAGCTTTTAATTTTTAATTATCAATTTTTAATTCAATGAGCCTATGGATAAAAAAACTACTCCTTCCTTTTCTTCTTCATCCGTAAAACCGCGTACATCCGGTGGTACAATATCCGGTGAACGTCCGCAGCCTTCTGAGAAAACTTTGGATTTTCTTCGTAGTCTGGCCCGCAATTACCGGATTGTAACTCAGCTTCCGCAAGGCTTGCAGGGGATAATATTAGGATGAATGAAATCTTTTGTCTACATTTGTACGTTATATCTATATATAATCTGTAAAATGTAGTGTATTATGAAACCAATCATAGCTCCTTCAATCCTGTCCGCAGATTTCGCTTATCTGGCAAAGGACCTGGAAATGCTGAACCGCAGTGAAGCCGACTGGGTACATATTGATGTTATGGACGGTGTGTTCGTTCCCAATATATCTTTCGGTTTTCCCGTATTGAAGTACGTAGCAAAGATTTCAAAGAAGCCTTTGGATGTACATCTGATGATAGTACAACCCGAGAAATTCATTCATGAAGTGAAAGCGTTGGGGGCACACACCATGAACGTGCATTTTGAAGCATGTCCGCACCTGCACCGGGTAGTGCAACAAATACGTGAGGCCGGTATGCAACCAGCTGTCACGCTGAATCCTGCTACTCCTGTAGCTATGCTGAAAGATATTATCCAGGATGTATATATGGTGTTGCTGATGAGTGTAAATCCCGGCTTTGGCGGACAGAAATTTATCGAACATACAGTTGAGAAAGTACGGGAATTGCGTGCTTTGATAGACAGTACCGGTTCGAAAGCATTGATAGAAGTGGATGGTGGCGTGAATTTGGAGACAGGTGCACGTTTGATAGCTGCCGGTGCAGATGCATTGGTTGCAGGTAGTGCCGTATTTGCAGCTCCTGATCCCGAAGGCATGATACATTCGTTAAAAGAACTCTAACTTTACATTCAGTTGATAAACAACATCCTGCAACGGCATCCTTTCTTACGACTTTTGATGCCGTTGACAGGGGGTATTATATGCGGAGATGCATACTTCTTCCGACAGCGCGCAGAGCTTTCCTTAAATATTCCCGAAGAGACATCTTATTTGTTTTCCACGTTTTCTCCTGTCTGGATTTGTTTGGTAGGTTTCCTTTTACTCTTTCTCGTTTATTTTCTTTCCGGTAAATATCGAATTCATTGGTTGTATGGTCTTTCTGTATTTCTTTGTTGCTTTGGTTTGGGTGCCGGCATATCAGGGGAGCGTTTGCATCGTGTGGATTTCCCTTTTTCAGGTGATGCAGCAGTTTACCAGGCAGTTATCAGTGAACAACCGGAAATGAAGGAAAAAAGTCTTTTATGTCGGGTTCAGTTAGAAGGGAGAGTGGAAAAAGGGGCTGTGCAAAGAAGTGATCGTGAGCATACTTTCTTGTTCTATTTCCCGAAAGATTCTACTACTGCTTCATTGAGCCGGGGAGATAGATTGTGGGTGCGCACCCGACTTACTCCCCCGGTTAATAATGGCAATCCTGATGAATTCGATTATATACGTTATCTTGTCCGTAAAGGAGGTACTGGTACGGCTTATATCCCTGCCGGACATTGGCGGATAGTGGGGCATGATGCTTCTCGTACTCTCCGTCAGATAGCTTCGGATTATCAGGAAAAAGTGTTGGGGCTTTATCGTCGTTTAGGCTTTCAGGGCGATAATCTGGCTGTACTTTCCGCTCTCACGGTTGGCGACAAAGAAAACCTGAGTGAAGACATCCGGGAGACTTATTCTATAACAGGTGCCAGTCATGTGCTGGCTCTTTCGGGGCTCCATATCGGTTTTTTGTATGCTTTACTCTTTTTTCTTTTGTCTCTTATTTGGAAGCGGTGGAGTTACTTTAAGCCTTTCGGGCTTTTTCTGATTATTCTTTTTTTATGGGGATTTGCCTTCCTAACGGGACTGTCTTCTTCTGTAGTACGTTCTGTTATCATGTTTTCTTTATTAGCGATATCCAGTCTGCAACCGGAGAAACCGTTAACACTGAATACTCTGGCTGCTACTGCTTTTCTGATGCTGCTTTATAATCCGCTTTGGCTGTTTGATGTCGGTTTTCAATTATCTTTTGTTGCAGTAGCTTCTATCTTACTCATTCAACCCAAACTTTATATTTTACTTTCCGTACGACATCGTATTTCTCGTTACATTTGGGGCCTGTTGACAGTTTCTATTGCTGCGCAAATTGGTACGGCTCCTTTGGTTATTCTTTATTTCTCCCGTTTCTCAACTCATTTTCTGCTAACGAACTTGTGGGTAATTCCTATGGTAACGTTGATTTTATATTCTGCTGTTTTTATGCTTATTCTGACTCCTTTCCCTTTTCTACAACAAGGATTTGCATCTGTTGTCAATATATTACTAAGTAGCCAGAATCATGTTCTACGCCGTATAGAACAATTTCCCGTGTCTTCCATTGATAGACTCTGGACGGAATGTTGGGAAATAATGCTGTTTTATATTTTTCTTTTGTCTCTGTTCAGGAGTTTTTCTCTTCGTACTTCCCGTAGCATCTATTTTTCTTTGTGTTGTTTACTTCTTCTTACTACTTATCATACAGTTTCGGTTAGTTTGTCTGTTCCTCAGTGCAGTATTACCTTTTATAACGTGCGTAACTGTCCTGCTGTTCATTGCCTTGCCGCTAATGGAAAGTCCTGGTTGGCCTGTGCCGATAGCTTGCCGGATGTATCCCGTTTGTATCGTGCGCTTTCTCCGAACTGGAATCATCAGCGTCTTTCCGCTCCCGAAGTATTGACCGGTGATTATGCTACCTCTGGTTTGGCTTTCCATAACCATATTGTTTCTTATGCCGGTAAGCGGATTTGTTTGCTTCACGATGCCCGCTGGCGGCATAAAATTTCGAGTCGTCCTTTAACTATTGATTATCTGTATATTTCTAAAGGTTATAAAGGGCGCATCGAAGAACTAACTACCTTGTTCCGTATCCGGACTGTTATTCTGGATACTTCTCTTTCTGATTATCGTAGTGACATCCTTAGAGAGGATTGCTCCCGTTTGGCTATTCCTTATATTTCTTTGAAAGAGAGGGGAGCGCTTTGTATTCGTTTGTAGGGGGCATAGACTTTGTGATTACACTTTTATCAAGATAAAAATGCTTTGAGAACACACTTTTATCAAGATAGTATTGTCATACGCACACTATTTGCCACGCTGCTACCATCAACACTACGAAAACTGAGATAAGCTATCAGTTCATCATCTTGCCATTCATCAGGAATCATTAGTTCGGCAGTTTCGTCCTGGCGAAAACCGGCTTCGGTGTCATAGACAGCCATTCCTTTGTCTTTGTTGTACGCCAGAACCATAGTTATGTCTGTGTCTTCTGCATTGCCCATGCCGCTATTATTCTTCCAGTTAAAAAATATTTTGCCTTCTGATGCCGTAGCCGTACCTTCGAACACCGGCATGAGGCTTCCTGTAGATACCAGTACACGGTTGAAGTCAATCGTAATTTCCTTTTCGCTATTTATCACTACCTTCTTCAGCATATAGGACATAGCGGCGTTATACGCTGATTTTTCTTCTGTAAATTCTTTATAACCGATGCGTATGAAAGGTTTGATTGTCTTCAGAAAACCGAATGCCGTAGCAAACTTTCCCCGTTGTTCCTGTTGTTTGGGTGTGCGCGGGTTGCTGACTTTGGCAGCATGTGCACGTATATAATAGTTTGATTTCCAGTGAACACCTACTATTGTTCCTACTTTCCCGGAGACACCTCCTAGGATGCCTTTTTTGATAGTTCCCATAATGTTTCCTTTTTAAATTATTGTTTTTGTTTAGGGTGTGAAGGTATGGAAAAGAAGCACTCTTATCACTATTTCTGTGATTTTTGCGTTCAATTGCAGCATTTTGCTTAGTTATTCTGAATTTACCGGAAGATTTATTTTTCCGGTATATCATTTATCCCTCTCTATACTTGAGACATACCTGCTCCATATTAAGACCGTATTTTCTCCATATAGAGGTACCCCTGAGTGGGAAATGTATGGAGCAAGTATGTCTCAGATATTGTTCATACTATAGAATTTCATTCACATTTCTCATCTGAAAATATAAGTTGTATGAAAATAAATGATATTTTTACAGGCATTATTACGACAAAAGAATTTATGAATACTAAGAATACTACATTTATTGGAAGCCGTTGGTTTTATGCCATCTGTTTTATCGGACTGTTTATTGTTGAAACGCTAATAGCTCTTTTTGTCCGCGATGCCTTTATACGTCCCTATATGGGTGATGTATTGGTAGTGATACTGATATACTGTTTTGTGCGTATATTTATCACTGAACCTTTGCGCGGACTACCGTTATGGATATTCCTGTTCGCTTGTTGCATTGAAGCGTTCCAGTACTTTCAGATTATTACTGTGTTGGGATTACAAGATTGTACGTTAGCAAAGGTCGTATTAGGTACGTCATTTTCGTGGTGGGATATCGTTTGTTATGCAGTGGGGTGTGTGCCTCTGTTTTTTATAAAGAAGTAGTGCCCATTCCTTGTGAATCCCTATTTTAATTGGGCTTTTTAGTTCTTTAACGATAAAACTTAGTTTTAAAACTAAAAATATTAGTTTATTTGCGGAGATGTTATAAATGTTGAATCTGAAAACACACTAAGAATTATGAGAAAAGGATGGTTATACGCCACAGGTCTGGTTTGTCTGATGGCTGCTTGTACCGGTACTCCGCAATCCTCTGCAGATGGATTATGCTCGATTGATGTGGCAGGTGCTATGGAAAAGCCTGCCGAGTTGAAACTTTCGGAATTGGGAAGCGATGTGCGTTATGTTTTGTTGGAAACCACTGATTCATGCCTGATAGGTGGGAATCCGAATATTCTGTTGCTGGATAAACAGATTGCGGTTGTCTCAGGAAAAAACTGTTTCTTGTTTGATAAGGAAACAGGCAAGTTCTTAACTAAGGTTGGTCATGTGGGAGAAGATCCGGAAGCATATTCAGGACCGGCACCTACGTATAATGATGTGGACGGACTGCTTTACTTTATGCGTCGCCCTGCTACCTTGCAAAAGTATGATATGCAGGGAAAGTATCGCGGTAAACTGACTATTCCTATCCCTCCGGCCTCACCGGGAGATTTTTGTTTTACAGATTCATTGGTGATCGGACATTATAATAATCTGGCTATGGGATACAATGCCCGTTCATTATTGTTTTTCAACGAAGCGGGCGAACAGGTAGATACGGTTCCCAGTCTATTTCCGGTATTGCCGGAAAAGGGCGTGCAGGATATTGCCAGCATCAGTGTGATCAAGCAAGGCAATGCGGGTATTGTTTTGAGTAACTTTAAAGATGGGGAAAATTCGGCAAGTATTACAGGTATTCCTTTCTTATGGAAGAGTGATGGAAAAGTACGGTTTAAAGAGAGTTTTAACGATACGATCTATACTGTGGAGAGGAATGGTCTGGTTCCTTATATTGCATTCGCTACCGGTAAATGGCATTGGGGAGCAGAGGCGCGTACCGATTCTAAAGATAACGAAAATCGCTTGTTGGTAGGCTGTATCTTTGAAACAAAAGACAATGTCTTCTTCCAGTGTATTCAGGGACTATATTCAGATCCCAAGACATTCAATGGCATTTATGACCGGAAAGCAAAGACCACCCGTATGTATGCCGAAGCAGATGGCATAACGGATGACTTGAACGGATTTATGGCTTTTCGTCCTAAAGCATGTAGTATGAAGGGAGAATATGGAATGATTATAGACTCCGGAACTGTACTGGAATGGCTGGAAGAAAATCCCGAAGCTGCGGAAAATGACAAGCTCTCAGTATTGAAAGAATTGACGGATGATTCTAATCCGATAGTAGCTATTACAGTACCCAAATAAAAAATGGCATGTATTCTTGTCCACCCCTTTTGGGGTGGGCAAAAATGTATTTCTTTGATAATTAGAAAAATAATGCTTTTAAAGCAATCTGTTTTTGTCCACATATCTATAATGACTTATAATCGAAAAACGACTAATTTTGCATACATTAAGTGTAAACGGAAAAACTAATATCGAATGATAAAGACACAGAACTATCGGCTTTTGCTCTGCCTGGCACTATTTGTACTGGCAGCATGCTCCGGTGCCAAAAAAGAAGAAGCTGCTGACGAAGGAGTGGCAACCGTGCTGCCGGATGAGAAAAATGAAGTGACCGTGATGACCTTAAAACGGCAAACCTTCAACCATGAACTGGTAAGCAACGGTAAGGTAGTAGCTGGAGGAATGGCAGATTTGCGTTTTGAAAGTTCGGGGATCGTGGCACAGATTTATGTGAAAAACGGTGACCGGGTACATAAAGGACAAAAACTGGCGGAACTGGATAAATTCCGTTTGAAGAATAAGACCGCCCAAACCAAGGATGCTTTGGAGAAAGCGAAATTAGAATTGCAGGATGTATTGATCGGTCAGGGTTATGCGGCAGATGATACAGCCAAGGTGCCCGACGATATTATGCAGTTGGCAAGAGTGAAGAGCGGTTATGATCAAACCCTTTCCCAATACGAACTGGCTAAATATGAAGAAGAGCATGCTACGTTGGTTGCTCCTTTCGATGGAGTGGTGGCCAATCTCTTTTCTAAGCCATACAATGCAGCAAACACTTCCGATACTTTCTGTTCCATTATCGGGACACAGGGCATGGAAGCGGATTTTACTGTATTGGAGAGTGAACTTCCCCTTATTAAGAGTGGAGATAAGGTCGTTGTGACTCCTTATGCCGATCCTGCTGCAAAATATGAGGGGCGTATTTCAGAAATCAATCCCCTGGTGGACGACAAGGGTATGGTAAAGGTGAAAGCCATTGTCAGCGGACAGGGCAAACTGTTTAATGGCATGAATATTCGGGTGAATGTGCATCGCTCGCTTGGCGAACAGTTGGTCATTCCTAAGAGTTCCGTGGTGCTGCGTTCCGGTAAGCAAGTGGTCTTCACGTTGAAAGATAATAAAGCCAAATGGAATTACGTACAGACAGTATTGGAGAATTCAGAGAATTATACCATTGTGGAGGATGAAGTGCATGAAGGAGACGTGGTGATTGTGACGGGTAATGTAAACCTGGCTCATGAGGCACCGGTGATAATTAAAAATTAATAATTAAAGGGGGATGGTTAAGTTTCTGGTACATCGGCCCATTGCCGTATTAATGGCGTTTACCGCGTGTTTTATTGTCGGTCTGGTGACGTATTTCACGTTGCCGGTATCTTTGTTGCCGGACATTGCCATTCCGGAGATTACAGTACAAATCTCGGCACAGAATACTTCAGCCCGTGAGTTGGAGAATACTGTGGTAAAACCGTTGCGGCAACAGTTGATTCAAGTGGCACGACTGAAAGACATGGACAGCGAAGCGCGGGATGGGGCAGGGCTTATCCGCCTGAGTTTTGATTTTGGCACGAATACCGACCTGGCTTTTATAGAGGTGAACGAGAAGATCGATGCTGCCATGAACTACCTGCCTAAGGATACTGAACGCCCTAAAGTAGTGAAGGCAAGCGCTACTGATATTCCGGTATTTTACCTTAACCTCACTTTAAAGAATGACAGTGCTTACGGACAAACCGACGAACGGGCATTTCTTGATTTATGTGAGTTTGCCGAAAATGTTATTAAACGCCGTATTGAGCAACTGACAGAAGTGGCAATGGTGGATGTCACCGGCTTGGTGGAACGGCAACTACAGATTGTACCGGATAAAAATAAACTTGCAGTTCTGGGACTCTCCATTCAGGATGTGGAAACAGCGCTTGCGCAGAATAATGTGGAACCGGGCAGCATGATCGTGCGCGACGGATATTACGAATACAATATCAAATTCTCTACTTTGCTGCGCACGGAAGATGATGTGAAAAATATCCTTATTAATAAAGAAGGCCGTATTATCCGCCTGGAGGAATTTTGTGAGATCGGCGTTGTTTCCGTCAAGGAGAAAGGGATCTCCATGAGCAATGGTAAGCGGGCAGTGACACTGGCCATTATCAAGCAGGCGGACGAGAATATGGATGACATGAAGGAGGCTATCGGCGGCACTATGGACTATTTTCAGAGTGTATATCCGGATATCGAGTTCAGTGTCAGTCGCAACCAGACGGAATTGCTGGATTATACCATCTCCAATTTGCAACAGAACCTTTCGTTGGGCTTCCTCTTTATCTGCATTGTAGCTGTCCTTTTTCTGGGGGATGTTAAATCACCGTTCATCATCGGATTGAGTATGGTGGTTTCCATTGTTATCTGTTTCCTCTTCTTTTATCTGTTCAAGATGTCTCTGAATATCATATCCCTTTCCGGACTGATTCTGGCATTGGGTATGATGATTGACAGTTCCATTATTGTAACTGAGAATATCTCGCAATACCGGGAGCGGGGGTATTCGCTGAGGCGTGCATGTATTGCGGGTACCAGTGAGGTGATTACGCCTATGCTCAGCTCCTCATTGACTACGATAGCGGTATTCGTGCCGTTGATTTTCATGAGTGGTATTGCCGGTGCTATCTTCTATGACCAGGCTTTTTCTGTAACAGTGGGACTAATGGTATCTTATTTTACAGGTATCATGCTGTTGCCGGTGCTCTATATGCTGGTATACCGCACAGGGCTGCGTAAGTCGTGGTTCTCGCGTATCCGTATCAATAATCCTATAAAGGATCATACGCTCGACCGTTTTTACGATGCAGGAGTCGATTTTATATTTGCCCATAAAACAGCAAGTGTGCTATTCTGTATCATTTCTATTCCCTTGTGCGTATTTATGTTCTATTTCATAGGTAAGGAACGTATGCCGGAAATAGATCAGAATGAGCTGATTACCCGTGTGGAATGGAATGAGAATATCCATGTGGACGAAAACCGCCACAGGGTAAATGTTTTATTTGAGACATTGAGAGAAGGGACAGTGGAGCAAACCGCCGCTATCGGACAACAAGATTATCTTTTAAATCGGGAACAGGCTCTTTCCTCTTCGGAAGCCGAGCTTTACTTTAAGACAAAAGACCCCTCGGAAATAGCTTTTTTACAAGAAAAAGTCTATCACTTGCTCAAGTCAGAGTATCCATTGGCTGTTGTCTCTTTTTCGCCTCCTGAAACAGTGTTTGAGAAACTGTTTGTGACGGGAGAAGCAGATATTGTGGCTGAACTCTATTCCCGCAATAAGGAAAAAGTGCCGACTGCTGATGAATTGCGTGGTCTGGAGAATGAATTTATAACTCGCACGGGATATGCTCCTACAGGTATTGCTTTTGAAAATCAGTTGAATATCCGCATTAATAAGGAAAAACGATTACTGTATAATGTTTCGTATGATGAGCTGTATCGTGTGCTGAAGACTGCTTTCAAAGAGAACAGTGTGGCGACTCTTCACTCTTATCAGCAATATCTGCCGATCAGTATTGTAGGAGAGGAGCAGACTGTGAACACTATTTTGCAAGAGACACTGGTGCAGACACGGGCGGACAAGGACGGTGTTGAATATCTGCCTTTGCGTGAACTGGTATCGGTGGTGACGGCGGAAGACTTGAAGGCCATAACTGCAGGACGTAACGGAGAGTATGTTCCTTTCCGCTTTTACGAGGTGCAAAAAGCAGAACCACTGCTGCGGCAAGTGAAAGAAGTTGCGGATGCTACCGGAGATTGGGATACAGCTTTCTCAGGAAGTTTCTTTTCCAATCGCAAGATGTTGGATGAACTGGTAGTCATTCTGTTTATTTCTATTCTGTTGATGTATTTTATTCTGGCGGCACAGTTCGAGAGTTTTGTGCAACCGCTTGTCGTACTGCTTGAAATACCGATAGACGTAGCATTTGCCCTGGTACTGCTGTGGATATGCGGACATACGCTGAATCTGATGTCTGCTATCGGCTTAATCGTAACGTGCGGTATCATTATCAATGACTCTATCTTGAAACTTGATGCGATCAATGAATTGCGTAAGACGGGGATACCACTTCTGGAAGCTATCCATGAGGCGGGAAGGCGCAGGTTGCGCCCCATTATTATGACTTCGCTGACTACCATCTTTGCTATGGTGCCGTTGTTATTCTCTTTCGATATGGGATCGGAATTGCAGAAACCGCTTTCTATTGCTATGATTGGGGCGATGTTTATCGGTACACTGGTCAGTCTGTTCATTATTCCTTTGATATATTGGTTTATTTACCGGAACAAAAAAGCTTGATACAATGAAGAAACTTAGTTTGATAATTCTATTCGGACTTTCTCTGATACTTCCTGCCATTGCGCAGCAGCAGATAACGCTGGATTTGCAACGAACCATTACCATGGCAAACGACAGTTCGCTGGAAGCTTTCCGTACCAAAAATATGTATCTGTCCGGCTATTGGGCGTACCGCACTTATAAGGCAAACCGTTTGCCGAGCTTGACTCTGAATATGACCCCTGCACAATACAACCGTGACATTACAAAACGTTATGACTCTGAGCAAGACTTGGATATTTACCGTAGTCAACAATCTTTCTATGCATACGGTAATCTGGCCATCAAACAAAATTTTGACTTGACGGGCGGTACGTTCTATCTGGATACGGAGTTGGGGTATATGCGCAGCTTTGGTTCTAATAGTTACACCCAGTATACCAGTGTTCCTATACGTGTAGGCTATTCACAAAGTCTGGTAGGCTATAATCCTTTCCGCTGGGAGCGGAAAATAGAACCGCTGAAATATGAAAAGGTAAAGAAAGAGTATATCTATAATGCCGAACAGGTGTCCGAACAAGCCACTACCTACTTCTTTGAATTGGCTATGGCGCAAGCTGAATATGATTTGGCAAAAGAAAATGTTGCTTCTTCCGATACGCTTTATCGCATCGGTATGCAACGCCTGAAGATAGCCTCTATCAGTCGTGCAGACCTTCTGACACTGAAGCTGGACGTTGTGAACGCCCGCAATACTTTGCAAAATGCAGAGAGTTCATTGAAGCGTGCCATGTTCTCATTGGCTTCTTTCCTTAATTTGGAAAAGAATACAGAAATACGGCTTGTCCTTCCCAGCCGTCCCGGAGAACTGACTATTCCGGTAGATGCCGCTTTGGATGCTGCGCGTACAAACAATCCCAATTTCCTGGGTTTGCGTCAGGATGTATTGGAGGCTGAACAGAATGTGGACAAGACTAGAAAAGAGTCCCGCTTCAATGCCAGTATCAATGCCAGTGTCGGTTTCAATCAGGTGGCAGAGAAGTTTGGCGAGGCCTACAATCGCCCCATGCAACAAGAGATGGTTTCTGTCAGCGTTTCTATCCCTTTAGTGGACTGGGGGGTGCGTAAAGGAAAATACAATATGGCTCGTAATAACCTGAATGTGATAAAGACCTCTTCCCGCCAGAGCGAGATCAGTATTGAAGAAGAAGTCATTATGACGGTGAGCGATTTCAATGTTCAGCAAGATCTGGTGACAAGTGCCGAGGAAGCCCTCGATCTCTCTATCCTGGCATATAATGAAACCCGCCAGCGTTTCATCATCGGCAAAGCCGACATCAGCAGCCTTACCCTGTCATTGAACCGTCAGCAAGAGGCCCAGCGCAACTATATATCGGCTCTGAAGAACTATTGGCTGAACTACTACAAAATCCGCAAACTGACCTTGCATGATTTTGCCAGTGGCTTCTCCCTTTCCGACAAGTTCGACTATGGCCATTAATCCTGCGTTGATCGTGGCTTTTAATCTTTAATTGTTAATTTTTAATTATGCAACGTCTCTCTCCTTTCACCCTCATCGTCACCTTTGTCTGTCTGGCACTGGTAGGTTTGGCTCTGGTTCCGATGCTTCCGGTCAAGCTGAACCCGTCGCGTACATTGCCGGGCTTCACGGTGCGCTTCAGTATGCCGGGCACTTCGTCGCGGGTGGTGGAAATGGAGGCGACAAGCAAACTGGAATCCATGTTGGCCCGTATCAAAGGGGTAAAGGCCATGTATTCTACTTCCGGTAACGGTTATGGCTCGATAACGGTAGATTTGGATAAACATGCGGATGTGGATGCAGTACGTTTTGAAGCTTCCACAATCATTCGACAGACGTGGTCGCAATTACCTTCCGGAGTGAGTTATCCGTATATCGATATGAAAGTACCCGATGAGAATGCATCCCGCCCGTTTCTTTCGTTTACACTGAATGCACCCTCCACGCCTATACTGATACAACAATATGCAGAAGAGCATATCAAGCCCCGATTGGCTCAACTTCAAGGCATTTATAAGATTGATTTAAGTGGCGCTACTCCGATGGAGTGGCGGTTGGAGTATGACAGTGAACAACTACGGACCTTGGGTGTCAGTATCTCAGATATCCGTCAGGCCATCCAGTTACACTATAATAAGGAGTTTCTGGGTACGCACAACATGGATACGCCCGAAGGCAAACAATGGATACGCTTGGTGTTGGTGCCGGATGGAGTCAGTGGGCGGTTCGATCCTTCGGATATCACTGTGACGGCTTCCGACGGAAAAATCATCCACTTGGATGAACTCGTGAAGGTGGCTCATGTGGAAGAAGATCCTCAAAGTTATTATCGTATCAATGGTTTGAATTCCATTTATATGTCGATCACAGCGGTGGAAACTGCCAATCAGTTGCAATTGAGCAATGAAGTAATGGCGGAAATGGAAGATATACGCCTGACATTGCCTCCCGGCTATGAGGTGCATACCAGTTATGATGCTACGGAATATATTCGTGAAGAACTTAATAAAATTTATTTCCGTACCGGATTGACAGTACTTATTTTGCTGGTGTTTGTCTGGATTATCACATTGAATCTGAAATATCTGCTTCTCATAGTTACCAGTTTGGCAATAAACATTGCCGTTGCAGTTATTTTCTACTATATGTTCGGTCTGGAGATGCAATTGTATTCATTGGCAGGGATTACTGTGTCCTTGAATCTTGTGATAGACAGTACTATCGTTATGACCGACCATATCTTGCACCGGCGTAATCTGAAAGCATTCATGTCTGTGCTGGCGGCTACTTTGACCACGATGGGGGCTTTAGTCATCATTTTCTTTCTGGATGAGAAGATCCGGCTGAATTTGCAGGATTTTGCTGCTGTAGTGATTATTAACCTGGCAGTTTCTCTCTTTGTTGCTCTTTTCTTTGTACCGGCTATGATTGAAAAGATTAGCTTGGTGAAGAAATCTTCAAAGAAGACCTTGCGGCACAAAAACAGGCGAATGGTATTTCGTCCTTATCAGTGGTTGCAGAATGCGAAGCAATGGATGCACCGACATATACGTATTCGCAGGTTGACGGTTTATTTTACCCATTTCTATCAGGTGCTTATTCGTTTTCTTCTCCGTTGGCGGGTGGCGGTGTGCATTGTGCTGTTGCTGGGGTTCGGATTGCCGGTCTTCCTTCTTCCTGAGAAGTTGGAAGGAGAAGGTAAATGGGAAGAAAGGTATAATAAGACATTGGGATCTTCTACCTATAAGGAAAAAGTGAAACCTATAGTGGATAAGGCTTTAGGCGGAAGCTTACGGCTGTTCGTTCAGAAGGTATACGAAGGAAGCTATTTTAGTCGTAATGAGGAAGTTGTGCTTTATGCCAATGCCAATCTGCCAAATGGAAGTACGCTGGAGCAAATGAATACATTGGTGAAGCGCGTAGAGACTTATCTTAGTGGTTTCAAGGAGATCAAGCAGTTCCATACTTCTGTGTATAATGCACGTAGAGGGAATATTCAGATTTACTTTAAGAAAGAATACCAGCATAGCGGTTTCCCGTATACACTGAAAGCAAATCTGATAGGTAAAGTTTCCGAACTGGGTGGCGGTAGCTGGGATGTATATGGCCTGCAAGATCAGGGATTCAGTAATGACGTTCGTGAAAGCGCAGGTTCTTATCGTATCAAGATGTACGGTTATAATTACGATGAACTTTATGCATGGGCCGAGAAACTGAAAGAAGTATTGCTTTCGCACCGCCGCATAAAAGAGGTATTTATTAAGTCGGAATTCTCTTGGTGGAAAGATGATTATCAGGAATTCTATTTCAACCTGAATAAGGAACGCATGGCTCAGGAAGGTATTGATGCACAACACCTGTTTGCAGCTATTCAGCCGATATTCGGTAAGAACATGCAGGTGGGTTCGGTCATGACGGAAAGTGGCACGGAGAGTGTGAAACTTTCTTCACGTCAGTCACGTGATTATGATGTGTGGGCTATGCAGTTCTTCCCGTATGGTGCGGATGATGGAAAGCATTATAAGCTTTCCGAATTGGCTACGGTGGAAAAGGGGCAGATGCCGCAGCAGATAGCCAAAGAGAACCAGCAATACCGTCTTTGTCTGCAATATGAATATATCGGTTCGTACGAACAAGGTAATAAGATACAGAAGCGGGACTTGGAAGAGTTTAATAAGCTGCTTCCAATGGGATATACAGCCGAATCGGATAGCCAGTCGTGGGCATGGAACAAGAAAGATAATAAGCAATATCTGTTGCTGTTGGTTGTGATTGCTATTATTTTCTTTACGACGAGTGTGCTGTTCAATTCGTTAAAACAACCTTTAGCTATCATTTTCGTCATTCCGGTATCTTATATCGGTGTATTCTTCACATTCTACTGGTTCCGCCTGAATTTCGACCAGGGAGGTTTTGCATCCTTTGTATTGCTTTGTGGTATTACCGTGAATGCCAGTATTTATATTTTGAATGAGTATAACAGTATTCGCCGCCGCTTTCCGCGCCTTTCCATGCTTCGTGCTTATACAAAGGCATGGAATGCAAAAATAGTGCCTATTTTCCTCACGGTAGTTTCCACGATTCTGGGTTTCATCCCTTTCATGGTGGGGACGGAGAAAGAGGCTTTCTGGTTCCCATTGGCGTCGGGTACTATCGGTGGGTTAATCATGTCTATTATCGGTATTTTCTTCTTTTTACCGGTGTTCTGTCTGAAAAGGAAAGAGGTTTGTAAATTCCATAAAAAAGGTACTAAAGCCCCAAAAAGAAGCCAGCAATAAGTCTGATACAGATTTACTTTTTAATGACATTTGCCTACATCCTACACCAATGTGGTTCAAATGCTTTATTAATGGGCGTTTCAGGAGGTGTAGGTAAGGGTGTAGGCAGGTGTAGGAAGAGATTTGCCTACACCGTGTGTATCGTCCTGATTCTACTGATTGTTTCTATCTGGCAGAATGCTTGAAGTCCTTCTTATTGTAATATTCTTCTTTATATTATATTGATATATAATATGTTGTGGTTTCTTTGAAGCAGGAAACTGTCGTTTCATGCAGTAGGAAATTTGCGTATCTTCTAATGGAAACTCTCGTTTCTCCTAATTAGAACTGCTGTTTCCTTTAATGGGAACGCTCGTTCCCTCTCGTGGGATGCAAATTCTTTCTGTTTATAAGTGAACTTCTACTATTTTCTTGCGAGTATCCTTGTACCATTTGGAAAAAATATTGTAAGGAACCTGGTTCTTGAGACAGAAACTCTAAATCGACATGCCCTTGGGAACGCCTTCGGTTTGGTATTGAAAGTAAAATCTTTCAAGGTCTTCACTGCTATACATAAAATCTGATTTTTAAGTTTGCAGCAAAGCTAGTCATTCTAAAATTGAGCCCTAATTTGAGTACTGACATTCGAACCAAATGGGCCAAGTTTATTTAATTTTTAATTCGTCCCAATTTTAATGGGTCACTAATGATATTCTCTATAATCTTTTTAAAACGCTTTGACCAAAGAGCCCAATTGAGTTTTTCTTTGTATAAATTGGCTGCATATCCTTGCATTTGAATAAGTTCACCTGACATTATGCAGTTCTTTATTTTTGATGCGAATTCGTTGGAATCGCTTTTTAGTGGTAGACGATAGCCATTTATCCCATTAATTACATAATTTGAGATTCCTCCAGTATCATAAGTGAATATTGGCATGCTATAAGCAGAGGCTTCGGCAAATACGATGCCGGCACATTCTGCTTTGGTTGGTAGAAGTAGTATATCTGAGGAAGACATATATTGAATTATTTTTTCGTAATCACATTGGTCGTTTTTATTTAGAAAACCAATGAAATCAATATATGGGATACCTTTACAACTTTTTGGAGTTTCTACAGGACCGATTATGTGAATTATACTTTTAATCCCTTGTGCATTTAGTATTTTACAAGTTTCTATAGCAATATCTCCACCTTTTCGTTGCCAGTCTACTCCTAAAAAGAGAATGTGAAGAGTTTGGTCTTTCTTTTGGGACTTATTATAGGATTGTGTGGTGATATTTGCTCCGAATTCTAAAACAGATATTTTATCATTAGGTATTCCATAGTCAATGATTGCACTTTGCTTCGCCCAATCAGATGCATGAATAATGTGTGTGGCCTTTGTTAAAACTTTCTTTTCTATTATATTGCCTTCTCTAATGTTGAATGAGAGTAAATTGGAGAATTCATCATAATAATTATGAATAGATTTAAATGTCGCATCAGCTAGGTAAATAATCGGTTTGTCTGTTTTTAACTTATATATAGCAGTACAACCGGGAGAAAATAAAATATCGGCCTTTTTGAATTCTTTTTTGTCAAGACGAGTTAGGTATGCGGCAAGTAAGGTATGTGCTATGGAATAATGTTTATTTGATTGTTTTGAGAGCCGATTCAGAAATTTCTGGTAATATTTAATCCATTTGGAAAATCTGGCTTTGATCCATATTACGTTATACCCTGAGTTTTCTATACTATTGTATAAATGGTGTATTGTGCCACTCCATGCAGTCTTGTCTTTGGGATCAGCATAAGAAATGAAACCAATCGTTTTTTGTTTTTCCATTATTTCTTTTTTTTCTTATGTACAAAAGTAGTAAATATTTTATTGGAAAAGAATATGTGTTTCTTATTATTTTAATTTATAATGAAATAAGTACCTCATCAAAATAAGTTTTTATTAAAATGGCTAAATTTAATTCCTGTTTGTTTCCCCATTGCTGCCAGCCATCTGTTAGCGGCATAAAAGAGCTTGTCTTTTTCCACGTAGTCTTGTGGATCCAGCCATTCCTTCTTGAGCTTTCTCCATACGGTTTCCGCAATATTCAAATGTGGCGAGTATGGAGGAAGATAAGTAATGAAGGGCCCACGTCTCTCCCAAAAAGGGATTCTTTCCCTTATGCTACGAGACTTATGTACGCTGGCATTATCCAAAATCAGTACGGTCTTCTTTTTTATATTGAAAGAAAGATTTTCGAGAAAGCCAATGACTACATCGGCATATATATAGACTGATAGTCGGGGCGCCAATGCTGACTGCCGCTGATGAGTTCGCATACAGCGGAGTTTTCTTCCATAATACGCATGGACTTCAGTTTAGACGGAGAATAGATGGTGCGGGTGATGAGATAGGCCAGTGCCGTGTTTATCTGCATCTCGCTCCAGCTTTCCTGCTCCAGGAACTTGTCTATCTCAAGCTGGTGTATGGCTTGTAGACATATCCACTCGGCGCCAATCTCACGTGCGTCAGTATGCTTGATGGTGTTCACGTCAATCAGACGCTCCGTTCTCTGGCGTGACTCTTCCATTATACTCTTGACGACATCCCGCTACCGTTATTTATTATCTCCGTCCAAAACTCCCGAGATTTACGCTGAACGAATTTATTATAGCGGGCAAGTGGTTCTCCGAACAATCTCTGCTCGCCTTGATGCTCGTGAAGAAAGCTAAGACATTTACCAATATCTCTGATGTCCTCAGGACGATGAGCCTCCTCGATAAAGCCGATGTTGAGCATAATACGACTTCTCACGCGACCTGTCAAGTCACGAAACGACTCCTTGATACAGTAGTACCATTTATCACGCTGAGTCTTCGGATTATATCTGAGTTGAGACATGAAATGCATCGTGGATGCAAAGTTATAGCATTTCCACGATACTCTTGTGCACTACAATGTGATTTCTTAAAATATAGCCATTGAATATTAGTGAGTTATCCCCCCCCCCCCCCCAAAAAAAAAAAAATAAGGACTAAAACTAATCAAAAATAATTAGTGGTATCAAACTATAGTTAAAATAAAATGTTTGAATAGCTCTAAAATAGGCTATGCTAGCAAAGTCAATATGGTAAATTCTTTGCTAGCATAGTTTCACTATTGTTTCTGTAATGGTGTATCTAAACAATTTTAATTATCTAATGGTAGTACATAACAGGAGATGCATTCGTATTTCCATTGCCCTTCCCCTCCGTAAGTAGGACTGTAACTTGTGTTATAATAGTGATCTTCTCCATTGAAACTTTGATGTACGATGGATATAGGTAGAACTTTCAATTTCTTCTTTTCTATATACTCTGTCATGGCTTGCTTCACTAATTCTTTCTTTATAGGGTCAGCGATTAGTTCATAAATAGGTATTGCTTTATCCCATCCGATATTTACAAGGGAAGCATTATTCAGAGTAATTGAGTTTTGCCATGCGCCTAGATCAATAGAAGGAACACTACTATTGGCAGTATAGGTACTATTGATGGCTTTTCCGCCGAAAGATTGAACAAATAATGACCAATTCTCATTCTTTTGAGTGTCGCTTTCTGTCACTGTTACTTCTGAATCTGTAGAGGCATTAAGTTTAATTATTTTAGGAATTGTTGCATTTAAACCTGATTTGACAATCTTGGTTTTCATAGTAGTGGAACTTTCTTTATATATAATAGAGCGGTAGAGTATATTTAAACGTCCACCTATTGAAATATCGCATAAAACATGAGTTCCATAGGATTTGATAAATTGTTCTGGTGAATAATTGTTCAAATCTTCTAAAAAAGTATGAACTAAATTCTGTTTTAATAATGAAATGTTCGCATTTAGGCGTAAGTATTTTATGCGAAACACTTCATCGTGACTTGCAAAAGAATATTGGGAAGAGTAGGAGTACTTTGAACTTAAATTGGTGTTTATGGATAAAGTACCACCAAATAATGATGATGATGAAGTTCCTGAAGAGACGCTTGTTCTCTTTACTATATCTTTCACATATTCTTCGGAGTTTGCTCCATAGTAATAACCTCCATTGCTACCGGATGCGGTAGAGGTTATAATCCTGCCTGTTTCAATATTATTCAAATCAATAACAGGAAGTCTGACAGCAATGTCACTTAAGTAAGATTCAGTTGCGTCATAACTCATTCCTAAAACATCATAAACACAATCTCCTCCAAGTCTGGTTAAAGGCGAGCTTGTCGGCTGTAGTGAATTGTTTTCTACAAAAGTTTCGTCATTACATGAAAAGAAAATAGCGAAACATAAAAAAAATAATTTGTTCATGATTGCATGTGTTAGTTATATTATTAAAGAAGTAATTTATATACGAAAAATTTGTTATTTAAGTTGCAAACTTCGTTTGAATCTGGATTGTAAATGATGCCTTTTACCAGTGGAAAAGATTCTTTTTTGATTTACGACTTTAGATAACGATAATTTTAACTGATTCTTTTTAATATGGATTGAAATTTATGAATTATTTTTATACTATACAACTATAAAAGAATAAATATTTCATGAGGGGTGCAGAATAACTTATATCCAAAGTAATTAAGTTGATTATAATTACCCGTTGGCGAAATTAAAAAGTTAACAAATTGGTATTGAAAAAAAGTTGCGTATATCATTGGTTTTTAGTATATTAGAGCCTTTTAATGCTTTAATATATGATCTTGATATGCACAACTTATATGCAATATTTATCAATTTTCTTGAGATATGCAAAGATTTTGGCAAAACTTTGGTAAATGAGAAAGAAAATCAACCTCGTCTGGGAGTTATCCCTCGATTCTCTGACTTGGAGGCAGTAGCCTTGAGTTTGACAGCTGAATCAATTGGCATTGATCGTGAGAATTATTTGTTTGCCAAACTCTCAGAATATCGATCTGAGTTTCCGCACTTGATATCTCGACGACAATTCAATGACAGACGTAAGCAGACGTCCTCTCTTTGTAATATTATCCGAGATAGCATCGCCTATCACATAGATGGTGCAGAAGAATACTTCTGTATAGATTCCAAAACCCATCGAAGTGTGCCGTTTCGCAAGAGGTAAACGCTGCAAGATGGGAAAGTCAAACTATGAGAAAGCTCCATCTTTCGGATATTGTGTTTCGCAAGATGCTTATTATTATGGATATAAGCTACATGCGGTATGCGGATTAAGTGGAGTGATTCATTCCTTCGATCTTACAAAAGCGAGTGTCCATGATATAAACTATTTGAATGATGTCAAATATGAATATCACGATTACAGTATCTTCGGAGACCGTGGATATATCAGTGCAAGCGTGCAATTGGATTTGTTTGAGACAGCTAATATTAAGCTTGAATGTCCTTATCGACTGAATCAAAAGAATTGGAAACCTACATTTGTGCCATTTGCTAAAGCCCGGAAAAGAATCGAAATAGATTTCTCACAACTATGTGACCAGTTTATGATAGTGAGAAATTATGCGAAGGACACCACCGGCTTATTTACTCGAATTATCGGGAAAATAAGTGCATTTACTATCCTGCAATATATCAATTACATGAATAACAAACCTATTGGAAAAGTTAAATATGCACTATTTTAATTCCGCCAACGGGTCTTATAGTTTATAATTTTGATGGAGAGTTTCTGAATTCCTTTTCAGTAGAACTTCCCGATGATGGTCTATATCCTATACAAATGTACTATAGAAATGGATTGATATATTTCTTTTATCGAAATTGCTTGGGAGGTGAGACGCGTAAGTCTCTATTTTGGGTAATTACGGATACTAAGGGACAGATGAAGACATTTCGGCGTAGTAATGAAATTCAACTTGGAGCTGATTATGCAGCTTCGTATGGATTGTTTGGTGTTAATGTAAAAGATGCAGATTCATTTGTATATTGGGATCTTTTTAATGATACTGTTTTTCATGTTAATGGGATGGAAGCAAAAATAGTTTATCTTTGGGACAAAGGAAAGTTCCGTTTGTTGGATACAGACAATTTTGAAGTTCCTGATGATGACCGGAGAATATGTACGGCTTTCGTTGATGCAGAGCATTTTTTATTACTTCGCTGGAATACAATGAGGCATGTCGGTGCACAAGTTTTCTTATCTTATTATGATAAAAAGGAAAAGAAAGCTTATAAATTGGATGATTCACATGTAGTGCCGAAAAGTAAGTTGTCGCTTTTGAATCACTTTTTTGCTTATGAACGAATAGATGGGCGCGAATATCTTTTAATGGGGGCAAAGGTAAATGAGTTACCGGATGATATGAAAGATTCTTTGGGGAATCTATCGTTTGAGGATGAGGATAATCCTATTTTGGTATTAATAAGGCTGAATCAATGAAACACTCGTTTCCATATTATCATCAGGCGGATGCAATGGATTGTGGCCCTACCTGTTTGCGGATGATTGCTAAATACTATGGTAAAAGCTATTCATTACAGACATTGCGTGCACGTTCATTTATATCCCGTGAGGGAGTATCATTATTGGGGATTAGTGATGCGGGAGAGGCTATCGGTTTTCGGACGGCGGGAGTTTATGTATCATTTGAGCAATTTATTACGGATGTACCGTTACCTTGCATCTTACATTGGAACCAAAATCATTTTGTAGTTTGCTATGGCATTAAAAAAAGAAAAGGGGAATATTGGTTTCAGATTGCTGATCCCGGAAAACAGATGGTGACTTATAATGAACAGGAATTTAAGAAGTGCTGGCTGTCGACAAGGACAGAGGGAGAAGATGTCGGTACAGCATTGGTATTGGAACCCGGACCGGACTTTTATCATCGTGAGGATGAACCGGAAATTAGAGAAAGAGGATTATTTTTCTTTCTGAGATATCTCACTCCTTATAAAAAACAATTGATACAGTTGATACTGGGGATGCTAACAGTCAGCTTGTTGCAATTGATTCTCCCTTTTCTGACGCAATCATTGGTGGACATAGGTATCCGTGATAGTAATTTGAATTTTATCATTCTGGTACTGATAGCACAAATCATAATATCTGTATCGCAACTTTCGGTAGAGTTTATTCGCAGTTGGATACTATTACATGTTAACACACGTATTACTATCTCTTTAATATCTGATTTTCTGGCTAAGTTAATGAAATTGCCATTGCACTTCTTTGACTCAAAAATGGTAGGTGACATTATGCAACGTATCGGTGATCATGAGCGTATTAAAACGTTCCTGACAGGGTCATCTATTACCACACTCTTTTCCTTTGTCAATTTCTTTATTTTTGCCTTTGTTCTTGCTTATTATAATTTGACAGTGTTAGGTATCTTCTTATTGGGTAACACTTTGTATGTGTGTTGGATACTCGTTTTTATGAAGTATCGGCGGGAATTGGATATACGCCGTTTTGCACAAGCGGCAGGCGAACAAAGCAACCTGATACAAATTGTAACTGCTATGCAGGAAATCAAACTAAACAACTGTGAGACTCAGAAACGCTGGCAGTGGGAACGTATACAGGTGAAACTGTTCAAAATTAGTATAAAAGGTTTGGCACTGGGACAGATTCAGCAAGTGGGTTCCATATTCTTTAATCAAACTACCAATATTGTGATTTCCTTTATTGCGGCAAAAGCCGTAATAGATGGACAAATGACGTTGGGTATGATGATGTCTCTGACCTATATTATCGGTCAGTTGAGTTCTCCGGTATCTTCTTTTATTGGTTTTGCACAGCAATTTCAGGATGCCAAAATTAGTTTGGAGCGTCTGAACGAGATACATGGACGGAAAGACGAGGAACAGGATATTTCGTCAAAACTTACAGTGTTGCCGGAAAAAGGGGATATACGGATAGAGAATGTTTCATTCAGTTATGACGGTGCAAACAGGGATTATGTATTGGATGATGTTTCTTTACACATTCCTCAGCATAAAATGACCGCAATTGTAGGGGCGAGCGGTAGTGGTAAAACTACTTTGATAAAATTGATGCTTGGTTTTTATACTCCCAATAAAGGAGCGATCAAGATACAGGATACTCCGTTAGAGAACATTAATCCACATTTATGGCGTGCCCGAACCGGATCTGTGATGCAGGATGGTTTTATATTCTCCGAGACAATTGCACAGAATATTGCGGTAGGTGAGGAGCAAATTGATATTGAACGTTTGAGACATGCGGTGACCATTGCCAATATCCGTGATTTTATAGATTCCTTACCGTTGGGATACAATACTAAAATCGGTATGGAAGGAAATGGCATCAGCCAAGGGCAGAGACAGCGTATTTTGATAGCCCGTGCGGTGTATAAGAATCCGGATTACCTGTTTTTTGATGAAGCCACCAATGCACTGGATGCGAATAATGAGCGCGAGATAATGGAGCATTTGCATGAATTTTATAAAGGGAAAACAGTTGTAGTAGTGGCTCACCGGCTGAGTACGGTGAGGGATGCAGATAATATTATAGTACTGGATAAAGGTAAAATAGCCGAAGAGGGAACCCACAAGGAATTGGCAGAACGGAAGGGGTTATATTACCGGTTGGTAAAGAATCAATTGGAGTTGGGTAATTAGAAATTGGTAATTTAAGATAGTGGAAGAGAAGAAATATAAAGAGATAGAGCTGCGCAGCGAGGAAGTGCAGGAAGTGATGAATCACATTTCCCCTTGGGTGGTGAGATGGGGGATAACTGTGCTGTTCATTATTCTGTTAGCTTTGCTGGCAGGGTGCTGGATTTTTAAATATCCGGATGTCTTGCAGGCGGAAGTGACACTGACTACTGAGGAACCTCCTGCTTTTATATTGGCGCGCTCTATGGGTAAAATAGATACTTTATATGTACACAATGGCGATACGGTGAAGGCAGGCGAACATTTGGGAGTCATTCAGAATGCTTCTGTTACGGAAGATGTACTATGGCTGACAGACCGTATGAAAGACTGGGAAATAGCAGGTTATGAACCGGCGAAAGGGGCCGAGTATTTTATAGGTAAGCGTTTGCAATTAGGAGAATTGCAGTCTGCATACGCTTCATTTATGATTGCTCTTTCAGATTACGTTCGCTTTATCGAGCAAGATTATTATGCAAAGAAGATGGATGCGGGAAAAAAACAACTGGCTGGGCAACGTTCTTATCTTAACTTGGTGGAGCGTGAACATACACTGACCGAAAAAGAAATGGAACTGGCGCAGAGTATGTACGACCGGGATTCCATTTTGTATGCGAGAAATGCAATGATTGTGGCAGAATTTGAAGAGTCGGGCAGCCGTTATTTGCAGAGTTTACGTACCAGAGAGACTTCAGGCATGAGTTTGTTGCAGGCTGAAATGCAATTAAAACAACAGGAGGAAAACTTGCTGGACTTGGGTAAACAGGCTTATGATGAGGAACAGAACCGCAGGCTTGAATTGAAAAATGCAATTGAGCAGCTTCAGGCACAGCTGAGTTCGTGGGCACAGAACTATCTGTTTAGTAGTCCTATTTGCGGTAAGATCACTTTTATGACAGTTTGGAGTCGCAATCAGAATGTACAGTCGGGTGAGACTGTTTTTGTGGTTCAGCCTTCCGAAGATTCGAAAGTGATTGGTAAAGCAAAACTCCCTTTACAAGGTTCGGGAAAGGTGCAGGTGGGACAGAAAGTGCATATCCGTATGGATAATTACCCCGATCAGGAATTTGGTTATGTGAGAGGGAAGGTGGAAAGTATCTCTCCGGCTCCGACGGAAGATGGACTTTATGTTGTGGAAATAGTATTGCCGGAAGGTTTGCATACGAATTATGGTAAAACCCTTCCGACTTTACGTGAATTGAAAGGTACGGCAGACATTATATTGGCAGACAGAAATGTATTGGAACGTTTATTAGCCCCGTTAAGGAAGATAGTAGAATACGAAGACTAATTCTTCAGCAGTATAATTCCGGCAATAATATGAGGAAAATCTTCCCCCATATTATATGCCAGGATTTCTTATCTATTTATAAGCTGTCTGATATCGAGTTGTACTTTTCAGCTTTTTCCCGGGAACATCGTGCAGTTTTGGGCGGCTTGGACGTATGTTATAGGCGTTCATCCACTTTTCAAGGATATCACGAAGTTTTTGTAGTTCCTGATTATATGCATTTTCCACAACCAGATTTCTCATTTCCCCTCTATCATTCTGCATATCAAACAGTTGTTCACGATGTCTTCCTTTATCATAAAGCACATATTTATAACGTTCACTGCGTACCACCCAGCCCCTTGTCTTGCTACCGTCAAACCGTGTTTCGGTGATGATATATTCTTGATGCAAGGCTTGTGGGTTGCCTTCTTCTACAATTTTCCGGAAAGACTTTCCGGCTGTCCCCTCCGGCATTTTGGCACCTGCCCAGTCGCATACGGAAGCGAAGAAATCTATACCGTTACTGATAAGCTGAGGTAATACTTTGCCTGCATTCTTCTTGCCGGGTAGGGTTACGATAAGAGGAATGTTGATAACTTCTTCATATAAAGCGGATTTCTGGTTCCAATGGTGAGCCCCTATACCATCTCCGTGATCACTGGAGAAGATCACTACTGTATTCTTCCAAAGATCATTCTTATCAATGGCATCAATAATTTTTCCGATCTCCTTATCTACTTTTTCTACCAGACGATAATAGGTATAACGGTACATACGCCAGTCTTCGGGAGTAAAACCAGCAGTTGGATATACATTATAATTGTTTGCTCTTTCGCTTTCAATGACATCGGCATCGTAAGGATTCTTGGCGAAATTGGCAGGTACTCCCGGGCAGTCCCGTATATCAGGCGTATCGATATTTCCATAAGGGAAGTTTTGGCTCCGCGCGTATTCGCAGATATTATGCGGATTGTCATAAGAAGCTACTAGAAAAAACGGCTTTTTATGTTTGCGTGAGAGGTATTCGGCGCAGGCTTCCGCCAGTCCGTCGTCACTATGTTTGTATATGTTGTCGAAGCCGTATTCTTTGTCGGGGACATCAAGAAGAGGGAGATGCCATTTACCGCCATAAGCACAATCATATCCGGCATTCTTTATTAAGGTGCCTAATGTCTGTGTCCTGAGAGAGTCGGGCATCGGTGAGCCATTGACTGACAGTCCTACTGCATCCGGATAATGCCCTGTAAACATGGCTCCACGTGAAGGACCACTAAGCGGAGCAGTGCAATAAGCATTATTGAACATTATGCCAGCCGCTGCCAATCGGTCGAGATTGGGAGTGTGCAGATCCGGATTTCCGGCACAACTCATGGCGCTGGCTGTCTGTTGATCCGTGAATATATAGATGATATTGGGACGTTCGGCAGCGGAGGCCGCAGAAGAGCATAGCAAAGAAAAAAATGCCAGATGCTTCATTGGAATTTGTTTTACCATATTATTAACTTTCATGATTTAATACTCGGTTTTATATTTCAGGTTCCGGTAAGGAATCAACCAGTCTTTTCTCTATTCTCTTTCCGTCTACCTGATCGACGATAGTCGTAGCACCCTTATTCGAATTATAGTTGAAGTCCAGTGAAGCACCGTTCTGCTTATTCTCTATATGCAGGAACGCTTTACCTTCACTATCCAGATTACATTCAATAACCCATCCTTCTACTGTGATGTGATTTCCCTGATGATTTATCACGGCATCGGCACGGTTGTTTCCATGTACATCGATTATATTGAGAAAAAACACTTTATTGCAAGGAGCTGTCGTTGCCGTGAAATGATAATGATTAGGAAGAGCCTTGCCAAGACGCTTTTTCCAGTCAAGGGCGGCTACAAAGAATGTATCCGTTTGTGCATAAGTCATCTCCTGTGAAGAATATAAATGAGCTATCGATATTCCATCCGCTTTATTCTTACCCAAGATGCGCAACCCTCCTTCCTCCTTAACCACCTCCATAGGCAGTTCCACCGTATGTAGCAGATAGTTCCATTCTACCGGCTCTTTGCCGGCCAGTTCATCGTAAACAACAAACAAACCCGAACGTCCGAGCTGAACGACATGTCTTCGGAAGAATTCCAGCTTATTTTCATCCCAACCTTTCTCCGGTGTAAATTGAGTGCCGGACAAACGTCCGCGTTCCAGCCACAACGGAGAAACTACTTTCCCATAGGCGTTGGAGGCATCGCCTACAACGTAAGAGATTTCTTCACCTTCATAGTAGCGGGGAATCCAACCATAGCCTTCTGTCCCTATCTTTTGACCCATACCGTTTACTAATATGGAGTTATGGGCACGGGTATTCCGGTAGGCATACATACAATGATCATCTGTAAATCCGGTACGATGCCCGCTGCTATAAAAGATAGCCTTACCCCCAAAGAAGGTGTTGAAAGCGTTTTGATTGGCCAAGGCATGGGATGTGGAACCATAAGGACTGCTTCGGAAAGAAAGCATGGCATTGTTGGCATGATGCCCTATGTCGGTATTCATCAGGGCAGTACCTGTTTGTTTGAAGACTTTGGATTCCGGTAGTTCCGACAGATGTTTACTATAAGCAGGCCTTTCCTTCGGGGTTGTGCAGCGATACCAGGTCAAATCTGCTGGTTTGGCTTCGAAAGCTTTCGACAGGATGTCAGGGTCTTCCTGCATAATTTCGTGTACATAAGCAGCTGCCCACGGATTGTTACATTCGCGTGCCAAGGCATCGGCATATCCTACGCGCCCTCCGTTCGGACTGCGTTGTCCTTCATGTGAATTGCCATGACCTCCGGACTTAGAGAAGGGAGGTTGCTGATAGATAACATATAAGGCATTGTTATTATACCACGGATCTGCAAAGAAGTTGAAGCCGGATATGCGTGAGAAAAAGGCCGGTATCTCTATCAAGGTACGTATATTTACATGGAAATAAGCATCCCCATTGTGCCAGCCACCATCTTTATGCAGGCCCGGAAGGCGTGAAATCCATTCATTATAACAGTAATCTGTCCATACGGACGCTTCCGATATTTCACCGACCGTAGCGAATGCCGCCATCGTCAGGATACGGAAAGTCATCTGCCATACGTGGTTGTCTGCAATACGGTTCTCCAGATGGTTCACGTATTCATTATAGAACTTGTCTCCAATTCTGCGGATGTTATCCAACAGCAGTTGTTTCTCTTCCGGTGACAGTAAATTATAAAATCCGTCATACGCGGATGTACTCATAGATAATAGGGTGGACAGGTTAAAGTCACCTGCAAAGTATTTGCTTTTTTGCCAGGAAAGAATTTCACTCAGGCGGTTAATGCCTTCCCGGTAATACTTCTCGTCTTTTGTCAGCAAATAAGCACGAACCAATGCTTCCACGTTGGCCTCTTCTCTGTCTACAATCTTACGGCTCTCACGGATGAGGGCCGATTCACGCTGCACAATGTTGGTCAACGTAACTACATTCGTGGTATCGATCTCTTCCTGAAGATGCTTCAACGGACGGGAAATGCATTGGGAAGCCTTGTCCATATAAGCCCGGGCTTCCGAATTATTTTTATTTTTCGCTATAATCTTTTCCCAGTCAGCTGCATCCAGCAACACACGCGGGTGATGGGAAGGATATTCTGCCAAGACTTTTTCCAAAGTCGGCGGATTGAATTCCGGTGTATCTTTATCTATATAGAATTGGTAAACCGGTGACCATTCTTCAGTACCTTCGGGGGTAACATAAGCATGTTGCCAATACCATTTCCCTTGTGCCAGACACTGGAAAGGATTGAAGAAAGCCCAAGCACGTTCACCGGTAAGGACATTTTTCCGGAAATTCTTGTCTTGGGAGATACGAATCCGGTAAACTACTTTTGGCTTTTCATCTACTTGTCCCGGAACTCCATCCAGTACTGGACCTAAATGAGGGAATTTGTCCGGCCACATGAAACGCGGTGGATTCACCTTGACGTATGTGCCATCGGCAGGAGAGGGAGTTGCACGAACTTCATGCATCAATGTTTCTTCGGAAATCTTTATCACGGCAGGTTGCTCGGAACTGCCACATGCCATTAACAGGCAGAGGGCTGATAAGCCCAAGACTATCTTTTTCATCTCAGAATCTTATTTTTTGTTTTTTGAAGGTGACCAGTTCTTTCAAGCTAACTGTCTTATTATTAACCAAAGGGTGTGCCCAGAAGCCGATAAACGTAATGTATCCCATGAAAATCAGAATAAGCAACATGCCTGTTCGCAACGAAGTGGCGTCGGATACCAAGCTGACGAGCAGCGGGCCACCTGCACCTCCTACTATTCCGGAACAAAGGATGCCTGCAAAAGAACCGTGATTCTGGGTTACTGTATTCAGGGCAAGTGAAAACACTATGGAGTACATCATGGAGATACAAAAGCCTATTGCAGGAAAAGCCCACACCGCTATTTCTGCGGAACCGAATAATGCAATTAACAGCAAACTCATGGAAAGTATGCCCGATATTTGCAGCAAACGCTTACTGTCTATCAACTTCAGCAGGAACATGCCAAACAAACATCCGACAGTCATTGAACCCCAGAAATAACTGATACTTTGTGCACCCACGGTCTTCGGATCAATGCCATGATACTGCTCCAGAAAAGTACTCATAAAAATAGAAACTCCCTGCTCCGTACTGACATAACAAAAGATTCCTAGGAAGAAAAGCCATACGTATCTTTGACGGAACAATTTCTTGTAGGAAGCCGAAGAACCGCTGCGTTCATCATCTTTCAGTTCAATGTGCGGGAAGTGGACCAACGAAACAATGAGCAGCATAATCAGCAATAACACTGTGAATACCCAATAAAGGGAAACCCAGGGAAGAGTGACCGGAGTGATGTCCGCCAAAATATCAAGCAGGAAATTCTTTCCCGGCTGATAGACTCCCGGTGCCAGCGCATGTATTAACCAAGTATAAACCAAAGGACTGATAAACGATGCTACTCCAAACACAAACTGTGCCAATTCGGCTATGAATGCGTAGTTCTCTTCTCCACCGACAACACGCTGCAAAGGGTTAATTACGGTCTGCAACATGGCCATTCCCAAGCCGATAATAAAGGAAGACACCAGTAATATCGAATAAAACGAGAAACATGCAAACAAGACGGTTCCGATAAATGGCATAAGGAAACCGGTAAACAGCACCAGCTTTTCTCCATATTTATCTATCAATATGCCTGCCGGTATCGACATGATGGCATAAGCTAGGAAGAAGGAAGTCGGGATAAATCCCGCCATTGCCAGATCCTTCAGCTCAAAGTTATGGATAATGTCAGGAATTAACGGTCCGAGAATGTTTGTAATGAAGGAAATGGTAAACCAGAACATCATTATCAATGCCAGCATACCCCATTTCTTGTTATTTTTCATAATAATTCGTTTGTTTATAGAATTAGTGATGCTGCACCTATAAGACCGGCTTTATTGCCCAATCCGGCAGCCACAATCTTGGTATTCAGGGCACAGTCTGCTATTACGTGCTTTTTGACTACCGCCCTTATTTTCTCTAAATAGAAACTGCCAGATTCTGCAACACCTCCTCCTATCACAATCCGTTGGGGACTGAAGATATTGACGAAGCCGGCAATTCCTCTTCCCAAATGGTAAAAGTGCTCGTTCATGCACTCGACAGCCAGCGGGAAATCTTCATGATAGAGGCGAACAATCAATTCCCCGTTTATCTCCGTATCAAAACTCAAATTTTGCTCTTTTGCCAATATGCTAAAACGTCTTGTTAAGGCGGAAGTCGAAGCATAATGCTCCAAGCAACCGACCGCCCCGCAGGCACAATGCTCGCCGTTGGCAATCAACGGTACATGCCCCAACTCCGTACCCCGGTTAGCATATCCATTGAACAACTTGCCATCAATAATGACAGCTCCGCCGATACCGGTTCCCACAGTCAGAAACACCACATGGGTACAACCTCTTCCTGCACCGTATTTCGTTTCTCCCAGTCCCATCAGGTTGGCATCATTTCCAACAACTACCGGTAGACTCATCTGTTTCTCCATAAGGGAGGCTACATCTATATTTTCCCAGCCGATAATATTTTCCGCACCTCCCAGTACGATACGGTTTGTTTCATCTACAATTCCCGGCGTGCCAAGTCCTATGCCCAGTACGGTCCAGTTCAGTTTTGCAGCTTCATCTTTCAGTAAGGTGGCAGCCTTTATCAACTGTTCCATCACTTTTGCAGCCGAAACAGAAGCAAAAGAGGGTAATTTTCCCTCAAAGAAAGAATTACCCGCTTTATCTACCAAAGCATATTTTATAGATGTGCCACCTAAATCAATGCCAATTGCGTATCCCATAATTTATTACATCAAATAAGGAAACATTATGTTCTTTCCACCCATATAGGAGAGCTCCATGCCCATTGCTGGTCACGCTGGCGAACTCTGATATAGTAATAGTCCGTATCTCTTTCGGGTTCAGTGTCTTCCATATAATGTTCAACCATAAAGCAACTTTCCGGCATTGCGCGGTTGAATAGAATAGCTTCACTAAGCCATCCGATCATGAAATGGGAGCGGGAACCTTCCAGAAGTTCGCCCAGTGAATGTTCAAACTTCTTGCCGTTGAACTCTGCCGTAATCATACCGTCTTTAGGCATAGTGACATCCAGAATGACGGCCTGCATGGCGGGAGTGGTGGTGTTCGGATTCTTGGAGCTGTACATATCCAACTCCGTATCCTTGTCCGTAACAGACACAATACGGTTGACCTTTGTTTCAAACTCGGGTTCTCCCGGTTGCGGAGAGGTGAAGGCAGCGCCACGGAAGCAAGGTTCCACAGCATTGATAGTTCCTTTGCTGATAGATAGCTTTCCTTGCCAGTGTACGTACTGCTCTTCACGATTCCATCCAAATTCAATCTTTACCTTACAACGTACCATGTTTCCTTCCGGCATTTCGGGCAATAACGGACCACTTAAACGGGCTATGCATCTTCGATTCTTGACAATGTCTATATAATCGATGCAACTGCCGCCTTCCACATTCAAATAAATACGGCGACTGTTACCCCGTACCACGTCGCCCGGAAAAGCGTCGTTCAGACGAAAATCTATATTGATCTTATCACCGGTAGCGCAACAAACGTGACGGTTCTTCATGGCATCCCAAATCTTATCACGGGTCAATGACTCTGCCAGTATGCCTATACGCCCATCACCATAACTGCCCGGATATCCGGCGTGCTGGTCCGTAGAGCCCATAATACCGAATTTCTTACCTTGCTCCAATCCACATTGAATTGTACCTTCCCATTGGCGAGGCCCCATATCATGCAGATAATTATAATCGCCCTGATCGCTCTCTGCCAATCCATGGCGGGAATACATCTCTACGAACGGAGTCTGGTCTCCTTCCGTAAAGAAGTTCCAGTTATATCCGCGGTAGCCCGTCTGGTAACCCATGTGATGTGGAGTTATAAATACTTTATGTCCGCGGGCTTTTTGTTTCCAGTCTTCAATGGAGGTACATTCCACCAACGGTGCATCCAAGTCATAATTCAGGGCTACATGGTCGCCATGTTCCATGCTATGTGCCTCATAACCTACAAAGGCTAGAAATTCCCCTTCCTTATTGTACTCATTGGTCATGGCCACGTATTTCTCATAACCTCCCTCGCGCAAGCGCTTGAAAGCACCGGTATGATAATCAATTACCCACTTCAGGCGAGGATCATCTGCTCCGGGAATGTCAGGCCACATGGCATGTGGGGTGACAGATACAAAATCCAATTGTTCCTTGGCGGCTTCGAACGCAGAACGCATGTCGCCATGGCCGTAGGTTATGTTACAGTGGTTATGTAGATCTCCCCAGAAATATTTCAGATTACTGGCAGAGGGCATAATTTTCTTTCCTGCAACAGTTCCCTGCTGACATGCAGATAATAAACTGCCGGAAGCTGCCAATCCGATAAGGGACCAGCCTGTATTTTTTAAAAAATTTCTTCTATTCATGGTATTTTTTATAGATTATCTGTTTTTCATTAATCGTCTGTCGCCTTTGAACAGCTCATTTACTTTTTCATCTGGATCATCATCCTTATACTGCTTTTGGGTTTCTTTCAGTAGTGACATCAGTTCTGTCCGTTTGTCGGCATACTCCGATTTGTTAAATACATTATTTAATTCATTCGGATCATTCTTCAAATCGTACATTTCCCACTCGTCCACATCGTTATAGAAGTGAATCAATTTAAAATCAGCAGTACGAATGCCATAATGTCTTTTTACTGAATGCTCTGCTGGATACTCATAATAGTGGTAATAGGCAGCTTTTCTCCAGTCTGTCGGAGTTTTCCCTTCATTATCCAGAATAGGTTTGAGAGACTGTCCCTGAATATCCGCCGGTATATCTACCCCGGCAAAATCCAGCAATGTGGGAGCAAAATCCACATTCATGGCAATGGCACTTGATACACTGCCTGCCTTGATTGTTTTCGGATAGCGGATGATTAGTGGCATACGTTGGCATTCTTCATACATAAAGCGTTTGTCAAACCAGCCATGTTCGCCCAAAAAGAAACCTTGATCCGAAGTATAGATAATGATTGTATTGTCCAGTTCACCGGTTTTCTCCAAATAGCTGATCAGTCTCCCTATATTCTCGTCCACGGCTACGATAGTTGCCAGATAATCGCGCATATATTGCTGGTATTTCCAGCTGATCAGTTCTTTTCCCTTTAAATTACCATTACGATATTCTGAAATACGTTGTGCATATGCCGAGTCCCACTTATCCTGTACATCAGTCGGCATACGCTTGTAGACCTGATAGAGGCGATTCGTTGTATCCTTTAGCATTTCTTCACGGGTCAGCAGTTTCAGATCCCAGTCATTGGTCAATGTGTGTTCAATGGACATATCTTGTTCCCTGGCAGCAGAGCCTCTACCTTCGTATGTATCGAAAAGTGTGGCGGGTTCGGGGAATACGGTATTGTTAAACATCCCCAAGTGGCGGGGAGCGGGCATCCAGTTACGGTGTGGGGCTTTCTGATGATACATCATACAGAAAGGCTTGCTCTTATCTCTATGTTCCAGATATTCGATAGCCTTGTCTGTGATAATGTCAGTAGTATATCCCTGCTCTACAATCTGCTTTCCATTCTCGTTGAAGTCTGGATTATAATAGTCCCCTTGTTCATGTTGTCCGGTCAGGATACACCAATAGTCAAACCCCTGAGGCTCGGTAATCAAATGCCATTTGCCGACAATTGAAGTTTGGTAACCGGCAGCTTGTAACAATTTGGGAAAAGTCTGTTGGTTGCCATCGAAAGTGCTGGCATTGTCTGTGAATCCGTTGATGTGGCTGAATTTGCCCGTCAAGATACAAGCTCTTGACGGACCGGATAAAGCATTGACCGCATAACAATTATCCATACGAACACCTTCACTGGCAATCCGATCCATATTGGGAGTCTGAAGGAGACGTCCACCGTAACATGACATGGCTTGCGTTGTATGGTCGTCTGTCATCATAAAGATAATGTTCGGACGTTTTACCTCCTCTTTGGTCTTATTGGAGCTGCAAGCGGAGACTCCGATGGCAGTGAGAGGCAACAATAAATATGATAAGCGATTCATAATAAAAGTCTTCTTATAGTTTATACTCCAATTGACGTTTCTTTCCATCAACAGATATTTCTATTTTCACTCCATTCTCATCAAACTTCTTATTCAGGAATTTAGCCTTGAATGCAGGAAAAGAAGCTGCATTTTTCGAAGGATAGATAATGGTGATGTAACGTACAGCTTCCGAATCCTTTTTGTCCACATCAAAGGAAACCGAAGTACGGGGTACACGTACGCGATAAGCAGTGGAACGCCATCCCTCCTTTTCTCTCATCGAAGCTTTCTTTTCGGCAAAACATTGTAACTTCATATTGCTTGACCCGTCGTAAGCGGTGGTCAGAATATGACTTTTATCGTCTACATTTACAGTGCCTTCACATAAATGATAGTTAAGATTCACTGTTCCTTTTGCATCTCCCACAGCCTCATCGACAATGACAAAATAAGATTGGTCTACAAAGAAGACAGAACGTCTGTGCTTTAAGCCTTCATAATGAGGGTTCTCTGTTACTAGGATTTGTTCATTACCTTCGGGGTTCCAAAGCTTAGTAACAGATTGTGTGGTCTGTAAGTTTTTCTCATCCAGTGTCAGGGTATTATGAGAACTTGTCCGACGGAACCAGTTGCGAAGTTTCATCACTTCATCGTCACCGGCATAGACGTATGAGCCGCTATCCGGAAAGAGATTTCGGCCATTGAACCAGAGCTCAAAAGTTCCGTTATCCGGTTGACAGTGCCACTCACCTTTGGGACCGGCCTTTACCACCATTACAGTAGCATCTTGTTTCCAGCCGTTTCTGAAAGTAAAGAAGCCGGAAGTCAGGGCTCCATGAGAAAGATTGGGTAGGGGAGAACCTTCACGACCTTCAGTAGCATAATAACGGATCCAGTCGCAATCCGGAAACAGTTTGAGCCATTCCTGATAATTGCGGATTTCTGCTGGGCGGTCTCCTAATTTTGCATCACTGAAACAAGGATTACTGTAATCTGGGAAACAGATATTAGCGTAGAACTCAATCATATTTTTAACTGTATTCACGTATTCAGCAGGAAACTCCTGACGGAAACCATTGACGTCTGCCATACGTAGGGCCTTGCAAAAAATATTGATTGCCGCTAAATGATAATGGGGGTCCAGTTCATATTGGCCACCATCCGGATAAACTTGTTTTTTTATTTCACGGTTTAAAATGTTTATTCCACTTTCTCTCCATCCGGCTGCCTCTTTAAACTCGGGGAAAAATGCACCTGCATATACCATACGTTGTGCTTCGAACAACAGGTGGTTGCCTTGATCTGAGTAATTACCCAGAATGTGTAGTGCATGCCGGTGATAATTAATCAGGAATTCAGTCAGGAATTCCGGGGTGAAAGCCTTTGAGGGAATAAATAACAAAAATTGCAGAGTTTGATCCTGTAAACGGTTACTCACCTCCAAAGGACGCCATGCAAAACGTACATTTTCAGCATTCCCTTTTACTTCACCTGCACTGACAAGTTCGTATTCTTCTTTTTCTACGGTGGTCAGAGGATTCTTCTTAATCCAGTCCATATATTGATATGCCCATTCCTTGGCATATTTCTCATCCCCTGAGATTCTATATGCTTTTCCCATTGGGGTGAACCATTTGTGACGGTGTAACTGCCAGCGCAACTCATTGTCTTGTATCGGCCAATATTGCCAGTTGATATCTTTGCCATAATTATAGGAAGGCTGATATCCTTTGTGTACAAAAAATGTATGTTCCAAGGCATCATCAGCCCATTTTTGTTCTTCCTTGGATATTTTGATATTCTTCATATCGATATCGGGATGCCCTATACCGGTACGCTGGCGGTAATAATCCAATAAAGCTTGGGCTGCTTCGTCCCATTGTTGTTGAGCACATGCAGCTTTTACTTTTTCCAATCCCGGATAATCCAGATTCAGTAAATCAAAAGTTTCCTTTCGCAACTGCTGTGCTTCTGCACATAGGGAAACCAGTAGAAAAGTGAAACTAAGTATATAGTTTGTTATTTTCATGGTATATTAAATTCATTTAAAGCGATTTATAATCAAGTCCTTTTACCTGCATATATCGGGCTAAAGCTTCCAGATAATAATAATCGGCATAATTGATAGGTGTGTCAATTTCAGACCCATTAGGCAGTGAACCTGTAGAGTGCATCAGGATAAATCCCTGGTTAGTGCCGATCTTTGCCAGGTAAGCATCGGAAGAGAGAGACTTGAGTAGTTTCTCTGCATAATCAAAATAGACTTGTCCATCCTCTACAAGAGTACTGAGTTCTATCAAGGCAGAAGCTGTGACAGAAGCGGCGGATGCATCACGAGGTGTCTCCGGTGTATCCGGGGCATCATAGTCCCACAAAGGAATCGCATCGTCAGTCTTTACACGTGTCATGATTAATGCTGCAATATCTTTGGCTTGCTGCAAGAAAGCCGCATCTTTTGACTCGCGATAGCAGGATGTATATCCATATATTCCCCAGGCTTGTCCGCGTGCCCATGAAGAATCATCATTTTTCCCCTGATGTGTACATTTCATTTCTACGCTGCCATCGTTATTGTAGCTTACTACGTGGTAGGATGAATGATCGTTTCTGAAGTGGTTCTTCAATGTTGTTTCAGCATGTTTCAATGCGATTTCTTTATATTTGGGATCATTGGTAAGATGATTGACATAAAATAATAGATCCAGATTCATCATATTATCAATAATCACAGGGAAGTTCCACTTTCCGAAATCCCAGGAACGAATACAACCTATGTTCGAATCAAAACGGCCGCATAAATTATCAGCAGTTTGCACCAGTATCTGACGGATACTGTCAGCAGGGGCTAGACGATATGCATTACCATAACTGCAATTCATCATGAAGCCTATGTCGTGTGTACCTTTATAATCTTTCACCGGATGTAGATAATTCGTAAATTTTGCAGCACTCTTTTTCAAGTCTTCAATGCCGGTCAGTTGATACGCGTACCACAAGTTTCCGGGGAAAAAACCACTTGTCCAATCATAGATGGAACTGCAATATCTGCGGCTTCCCAGAGCATCTTTCACAGGCTTTACCCGTAAGGAGTCTTTGAAAGTTGCAGGATCTCTTTGTAATTGACTACAGAGAAAATCCATATCGTATCCCGTCCAGATGGAGCGGGGTAACAGGACTGAATCCCCTACATCGGCCACTGTTTTTTCCAGTTGTTGCACAGAAGTATCTATTGCATTTTTCAACCAGCCATAATCTTCCTTAGGTTGACTGGATGAGCAGCTGGAGAATCCTTGTAGTGTAACAACTGCGTAACAAAATAATAAAAATTTCTTCATAAATAATGTATATTCTATAGGTTATATCTGCTCAAATTATCGTCCTTGTGTACAAGGATGGAGAAAGTATAAACATAATTACAGTTCCTCCATTTCTCCATCCATTGTCAGTTCATACTCAGGAAATGGAATTACTCAAATCCCGGATTGTTTTCACCGTTCAAAGCTGCATTCGACTGAATTTCAGCCAATGGAATCGGATAAAGTTCATGCTTGCCCGTGGTAAAATTGTGGCCTGCTACGTAGTTGGATTTAGCCCATTTCACCGCATTCCAATCTTTACGTGCTGCATCCGTTATATATTCATCAGGTCCTGGAGTCCATGATTCCATATAGTTTTGGGCGGCTTTTAAAGATGCTTCCAGAATGCCCCAGCGCAGTAAGTCATATTTGCGTTGACCTTCGTAGCAAAGTTCAAAAGCACGTTCCCAATACAAGGCTGTACGGAATTTGCCGGCATCGTCACCATCCGGAATGAATGGTAAATCGTACAACTTCGGAGCCTTTAACAAGCTTGAATAATTAGCTGTACTTATAGGAGTAGCACCGGCACGGACACGAACATCATTCAATAATTTCCATGCTTCGGTTGTGTTACCGGTTTCGTTATAAGCTTCGGCTGCCATCAGAACTGCATCGGCATAACGCAACGGAGCATAATTGACACCCGTGTTATTGGGATCTACGAAGCCCGGAGCCATCCATTCTCTGCGCCATTTACCCGGATATCTATTTAGATTTTTGTTGATATCGGCAGAAGTATGCGATTTTTCCTGAATTTCTTTATTTTTGTTCCACTTAATAGCATAGTCCACGAAATTTACGTCACGGCGTATATCTTTTATGCTTCCATCCTCATTTGACTCATAGAAAGACTTCCAATATGGTAGTACTACAAAGAAGGCATTGGCACGTCCCATATAACTGCTTGTGCCGGGGTAACTTCCTGGAGCATCTACCAGTGGTCCGTTGTAAGTTGCCCATACACCAGCATTATCCTTCAAACCTTGGTTGGGTTCAAAAGCAATTTCCCAAAGAGACTCCTGATTGTCCAATGTCAGTTGAGAATAGTTTTTGAACAGTTGTTCATAACCGTTTGCATAAAAATTATGATAGCCTTCGGCCTTCAAAGCTTCCCATTCCTTAATCACTGCTTCAAAATATCCCTTTCGGGCAGTATCGTCCGGACGGGTTAACTGACGTGATGAACGGTTCAAGCTATAGCCGGCACGTTGCAAATAGACACGCATCAGTAAAGTACGGGCAGCGCCGCTACAAGGTATTTCAGAAGATGCCACTTCACGACCGGATTTCAAATGCGTTTTTGCATAGTTCAAATCTTCGATGATCTGGTCATAAATCAGCTCACGGGCGGTACGAGGCTTGGATGTATTACCAAAACCATTCGTATATTCCGTGCTGAACGGTACATCACCAAAGAATTTCACTAGGTCAAAAGCTATGTAGGCACGGAGGAATCGAGCTTGTCCGTTAATTTCCTGTAGATTTTTGTTTTCTGCAAAACCCGGCATTGCCTCAATGCTGGCAATAGCTACATTGGCACGGTCGAGAGCCTGATAAGCACATCTCCACACACTGGCAATCCATGTATTGGAAGCGTTGTACAAATAGTGAGATATATCACGACGGGTTCCGTCCGAACCGGTTCCACGTACCATGAACATATCGTCCGAACCAAAGAACGGCATGATATTTTGTCCATAATAGTCTGTAGTTTCAAGACAGTCGTAGATTCCGACTACGGCCATCTGGGCTTTTCCTTCTGTTACGAAATAAGTATCTTTCTCGTAGAATGAGCTGGGCTTTTCAGTTAGGTCACAGGAAGTAACCCCTACAAGCATCATTGCGCCAAGCGCATATATCATTTTGTTTTTCATTTTATTATTCCCTTTTTAAATTCTAATTAAAATGCTACGTTCACACCAAATACGAAAGAGCGGCTTCTGGGATAAGCACCGAAATCAACACCGGGAGTCAATGCGCTACTCATAGTAGATACTTCCGGGTCGAAACCGGTATAAGGAGTCCATGTAAACAGATTATTGCCTGTTGCATACAAACGTAGTTTGGTCAGACCGATCTTGTTTATTACTTTTTTGGGGAAGGTATACCCTAAAGTGATATTACTCAACTTCAAATAAGAAGCATCTTCAATAGCCCAGGAATGAATGTAGGTGTTGTTTGAACCATTATCACCGAAATGAGCTACTGTTTTGCCTTGGTTCACTGCTGCCAGTTCTTCAGGATTTGTAATCAGCTCGCCGCTGGCATTAATGGTCACCCAGCGATGAGCATCATCAGCTACCGATAAAACGTTTTTATTAGTAAGGGCAGTCTTAGTGTTGGTTAGCTTGGTAGCATTCAGTACTTCGGCGCCATAACTATAAGTAAAGAAAATACTCAAGTCGAAATCCTTCCAACTGAAAGTATTGTTAATACCTCCATAGAAATCAGGAAGGGCATTACCGATGATGGTTTTATCGCTTTCGGTAATTTGGTTGTCTTCGCTACCATCCACGTTCTTGAACTTCCAGTAACCTGGCTGGATATTCTTCTTGTCGCCATGATAAGGTACACCATCCTTCAATGTATAAGTTTTGGTTGTAGCATCGTAATTGAAGTCTTCCACCTGATACAATCCGTCAGTCACATAACCGTAGAATTGTCCCAATGGTTGATTTACTCCAATCTGATGGGATGCCCCCGCACCACTATAACCAAAGTTGGCCAGATACAACTGTACATCTTCACCTGTCAGTTTCTTAACCTTGTTCTTGTTGTGGGAGAAAGTAACCGAAGTGTTCCAAGTAAAATCTTTGGATACGATGTTTGCCGTATTGATAGTCAAATCCACACCCGTATTTTGAGTTTCACCTGCGTTGATAACCATACTGGTGTAACCGGAAGAGTTAGGTAACTTGGCATTCAGTAGCAAGTTGCTACTGCGATTAATGTAGAATTCCGGAGAGAATGTGATACGCTGGTTCAAGAAACCAAAATCCATACCTATGTTGAATGTCTTGTTTGCCTCCCATTTCAGATCGGGATTAGGCACTTGGCGGGAAGCATAGCCGGCTTGTGCACCGTTGCCATTGGCAGCAGTAACGGAACTCATGAGAGCAAGACTTTGGTAACTGCCAATACGATTGTTACCTGCAAGACCGTAACCGATACGGAATTTTAAATCAGAAAAGACTCCTAAGTCTTTGATAAATGCCTCTTCGCCTAAACGCCACGCGGCCGAGAAAGCCGGGAAGTAACCCCACTTATTGTTCTTACCGAACTTGGAAGAGCCGTCAGCACGAACCGAAGCGGTAAAAAGATATCTATCCATCAAATTGTAGTTGATACGTCCGAAGAATGAGAGCAGTTTATCATCGTAGTTTTCACTGGAAGTGGGAACTCCCGGAACACCCAGTGAGAGGTCACCTAAACCGATTTCATCATTTGGGAACTGGCTGGCACTTGCAGAAAAGCTGCGTGACCATCTTTCCACATATTCATGTCCGGCAATGGCTGTAAAGTCATGAATTTTGTTTTTCCAAGAATAGGTCAATACATTAGAAGTCTGGAAACTGCTGTTTTCTAAATTAGTAATCGAACCTTGAATACTAGAACGCTTACCTGTAATAGACTCATCACCATAGAATACATCGTTACGACGGGTCTGATAACGCATACCTACTGTACTACGGAAAGACAGTCCTTTCAGCAACTTGATAGTAGCACCACCATTGGCCTGGAAAGTACGCCATTCCCTGTCGTTAAGTTCTTCTGCCGCTGAAATTAACGGATTCTGCATAACGTTGCCATTATCATCGGCTAATAGAGGATCTTCACCGTATAATAAATCTTCATCTACCCCCATAATACCTACTGTAGGACGATACTGTAAGATGTGTTGCATCTTGTTGAAGCGGTCGCCACCTTCCGATGTGCCCATACCTTCCACGCGCATTTGGTCGTAACTGATACGTGAATTTACAGTCAACCATTTGTTTATCTCATGGTTCATGTTGAATGAGATGTTATGCTTTTTGCTACCGCTGTACACCATAGCACCTTCTTCGTTATAGTATGAATAAGCCAGGCTGTAATTCATCTTCTCCGTCTTTCCGGATACGCCTACACGATAGTTCTGTGTAATAGCGTTACGCCCCAAGGTCTCATCTTGCCAATCGATACCCTTTCGACCATTATATATGGAAGCAAGATCACTGAACTTGCCATATCTTTCTTCCCATTTGGTCATACCATCGGCACCGGAATCTCCTGTACCCATTCTCCACAATGTACGTTCGTAATCTAATCTGACAAATTCACCGGCATTAAGCACATCCAGCTTGTTCGCAATCTTTTTAACACCCACATAGCTGTCGAAAGTTACCGTAGCTTTGCCACCTGATTTGCTACCATTCTTGGTTGTGATTACAACTACACCATTGGCACCACGAGCACCATAGATGGCAGTGGCTGAAGCATCCTTTAATACGTCGATGGTTTCAATTTCAGCGGGGTCAAGGGTTGACATACCGTCTTCACTAGGGAAGCCATCAATGATGTAAAGGGGCTCGTTGCTTTGAGTGATAGAGATACCTCCACGTACACGTACAGAAATGGAAGCACCCGGAGTACCTTCACTCTGTTGTACCATCACACCTGCCATACGTCCAGCCAAAGCCTGTGTAACATCACTTACAGGTACTTTAGAAAGTTCTTTGCTGCTAACTGAGGTTACCGATCCGGTCAAATCTCTACGAGGAACAGCGGCATATCCAATTACTACAACGTCTTCCAATAATACGGCGTCAGCTTGCAGGGTCACGTTTATTACACTTTGATTATTGACTTTCACTTCTTGCGAAGTCATACCTACGTAAGAGAAAACTAATACATCTTTAGATGCATCATTTACCTTTAGAGTATACTTACCGTCCAGATCGGTAACAGTTCCAACACCAGCAGCACCTTTAACGACGACACTGCCTCCAATCACTTCATATCCTTCGCTATCAAGTACTTTACCGGTTACTGTCAGACTTTGCGCGTATGTGATCATACTAACGAAAGCGAGGATAAACATTAAAAATAATTCTTTTAATTTATACATAATAAATAAATCTAAGGTTTAATTTTAGAATTTTACGAGGCAAACATACGACATGTGATAGAAAAGGTGTAAAAGCATTGTTTTTGATTCTCCCACTTTTACTCTTTTTCTATATTAATATTGTTCACCACACAGCATTTTTGTGTAAAAACAGCCTCACAAGTATCCTGAGACGATGTGCTGTTTAATCAGTAAGTTTCTATATCTTGCTCTTATCATAGATAAAAATGTCCCTTTTCACAGGTTTTTATTTTAATGATCAGTAAGTTTTTGAGGTTGGATATATTATTCTGATAATGTTTCAAATTTATAGACTGTGGTTTGCCGGTAAGTATTTCCCGGAAACAAACTTGTAGTCGGAAATTGAGGAATATTGGGGGAATTTGGAAAATGTTGCATCTCAAGGCAAAAACCATAATATTCCCCATATATTCTTCCGCCATGTCCGGTAAGATAGTCCATATTTGAGCTGGGAATATAAAACTGCATACCCGGTTCTGTGGTGTATGCTTTTAAAACTCTACCGGATATAGGTTCTACCACGATTGCCGCCAATTCCGGAGAGTCGGAGGATTTATTCAGTTTATAATTGATATCATATCCTTTGCCCATTTTCTTTATCCGCATTTCTGCCGATAGAGCAGAAGTATAATCATATTCGGTTCCGGTTACGGACATTAGTTCACCGGTAGGGATACCTATGGAATCTACCAAAGTTATGGAATCTGCCCGAATCATATATATATGGCTCAATACAGGAGCTTTGCATCCGGTCAGATTGAAGTAGCTGTGATTTGTGAAATTTACCACTGTTGGTTTGTCGGTCACAGCTGTATATTCTAAGATAATTTCATTATGATTAGTCAGTTTATAAGCTATCGAAATATCCAGATTTCCAGGAAAACCTCCTTCTTGGTGAGTACTTCTATATTTGAATATTACAATTGCCGTATCTTTTACTGTATAGAATGTATCTGTATCAAATATCTGACGATTGAATCCATGTGTTCCCCCATGAATAGAATGACCTTTATTATTTTTTTCCAAATGATATGTCTGTCCATTCAGACTGAATTCGGCATTTCTAATTCTATTGGCAAATCTTCCGATTGTAGCGCCGAATTTGGGATGCTTTCCTAGATAATTTTTTAGACTATCAAAGCCTAAAACAACATGTTCAAAGTTGCCCTGCTTATCAGGGACAGACACATCGGTCAAAGAAGCCGCATAATTCGTTACTTTGACAGACATCCCGTTTTCATTTATCAATTTGAAAAATTCTATAGTCTTATCTCCATTCGAAATACTATTCTCCTTGGATATTGATAATTGACATAAATCTGTCTGCATGCATGATACAGATAATAATAAGATTGTTATCCAAAGTATGGTAATATGCACTTTCATAGCTATAAATATCATTTCTTTCCATATTCGGTCGGTAGGCAACCTATATACTTCTTAAAGCGCGCTGCAAAATAAGAAGGCGTATTGTAACCTACCATGAAGCTGATTTCAGCAACGGTATATTTCCCTTCCTTCAGCAACTGGCATGCCCGGTTGAATCGTATTTTATGAATAAAATCAATAGCAGACTTTCCAGTTATCGCTTTCAGTTTTAGATGGAGGTTGGAACGGCTCATGTTCATTTCACGTGCAAACTGTTCTGTTGAGAATTCTACATTATCCATATTCTTCTCAACGATGGCAATGGCTTTCCGCAGTAGCTCCTCATCCATAGTGTTGTTTGTAAGCTTTTCAGGTTCCACTTCCGTCATATTGGAATAATGTTCAAAAATGCGGTAACGTGTACGCAGCATATTCAGTATTTTGGCTTTCAATATTTCTATGGAAAATGGTTTAGCGATATAATCATCAGCACCTACATGTAAACCTTCCAATTGGTATTTCACGTCTACTTTTGCCGATAACATATAAACCGGTATATGGCAAGTACGTAAATTCTGTTTGACCTGTTTACACAATTTAACGCCATCCATGACAGGCATCATTACGTCTGTGATAATAATGTCAACCTCCTGTTCTTTCAATATGTTTAATGCCTTTTTCCCATTTTCTGCTTCCAGCAGGCAGAATAAGGGAGACAACCCATTTACTAGGTATTGTCTTAATTCTTTGTTATCCTCTACTATCAGAATGGTTCCGCGCTTACTCTTTTCTGCATCTATGATATCTTCTTCGTTTTCTTTTTCTTCGTCGCCGATGTAGATATCGTGTGCATTGGTAGAATATACACGCTGCTCCTCTGTATCTCCTTTTCCACCTTGTAATTCTTCCTGTTTATAAACCGATTCATCTTGGGGAAGATAAATGGAGAATGTAGACCCTTTACCTACTTCGCTTTGTAAGACAATCCGCCCGTGATGTAACTCAACCAATCTTTGGACCAACGAAAGACCAATGCCGCTGCCTTCGCATCCGTTTTCCACTTGATAGAAACGCTCGAAAATCTTTTTTTGCTTTTCTTTCGGAATACCAATACCGGTATCAACCACCTGCAATATTAGGTTATTGTCCTCTTTACAAAGTTTCACTGTTATACTTTCACCTACTTCGGTATATTTGAAAGCATTTGAGAGCAGATTATTGACTATCAGATCTAGATAATTTTCATCAAACAACATCTTCTCATCTTGTAGTTCCGTATAGAAATTATAGTCTATATCCTTCCTTTTTGCAAGGCTTTCATAATTGATAAAACAGTTCAGTACCCTTTTATAGGCGTTGGAGTATGTAGGCCTGAGTTCAAAAATACCTAATTCCGCCCGCCTGTAGTCCATCAGTTGATTAACCAGATGGAGCAGTCGGTTGGTATTTCGCTGGATATATTGTAATTGTGCCTGTTCCCAATGTCCATTGATGTGATTGATAAGTTCTTGTAAGGGGGCAACGATTAATGTGAGCGGAGTGCGCAATTCATGTGAGATGTTGACATAAAAGCGGATTTTCATTTGGCTGATTTCTTCCTGCTTCTCTTTGTCCAATCTTTCCATCTGGATTTCAGCCTGCATACTTTTACGTAACCAGAAAAAACGGACAATGCCTGCTACTAGCAAAATGAAAGACAGCGCAAATAGAGTAAGTGCCCACCAGGTGCAATACCAGACTGGCAATATACGGATATGAAGTGTGGCAGGTTCTTCATTCCACTTGCCGTCATTATTCGCTGCTTTTATATGGAAAGTATAATTACCCGCTGGCAGGTTGGAATATGAAACAGGACTGATGTCATTTTGTTTATACCACTCATCATTATATCCCTCTAATTTGTAGGCGAAAGTATTATGTTTTCCGGCAATATAATTGGATACGACAAAGGAGATCGCAAATGAATTCTGGGAAGATGATAGAATTATATGGTCCGTATATTCAATGCTTTCATTTAAAATGCCGGTCTCATCGTCCGGCAATACCTCCTTGTTGAAAACAAACAGTTTATTTATGACTGGCTTAGGAGCATAAGGGTTATCTATCAATGTCTCTGGACGGAATGACGTAATGCCACTGACACCACCAAACAGCATGTAACCATTCTCTTTTCGGCAATAAGAACCTGCATTAAATTGATTCCCTTGTAATCCATCCATGATTGTAAAATTACGGAATTTTCCGTTTTCCGGGTTCATACAACTCAAACCTTGATTGGTGCTTATCCATAAGCGTCCATAGGCATCTTCCAGAATTCCATAGATAACATTACTTGGCAGGCCATCTGCTGTTGTATATTGCAACAACTTTTCATCTCCTTCTTTTAAAGCGAAAAGTCCGTTACGTGTGCCGATCCACACATAGCCTGAAGTAGATTCATAAAAACAATTTGCAAACGCCTGTTTCAGTATAGGTGATATGTGAAAATCCGTATTACTTTGTAAGGAGTTACCAATCTGATTAAATACCGAGATACCCATTTCACCTCCTATCCATAAACGCTTTTTGGAGTCACGAAACAACAGGCGATTGTATTGCTGTACTTCATGTCTGTCTTTATTTTTATCAATAATCCTAAAACGGCGAGTCTTTATATCAAAATGCAGTAGATATTCCAGTGAAACGACCCAAAGACCTCCGTTCTCGTCAGAGATAATGGAGTAAATATTATTACTTGGTATATTGCTGTTCTGGCGATTATAGTACTCTACATTTCCGGACTTTCTATCCAGCACCATCATTCCTCCTGCATGGGCTCCTACATATACTTTATCGTGCAGTTCGTCTACATATACAGTTTTGATATCCTTAAAAGGGACATCGAGTGTGCCTGAATTGAACAAATAGCTTTTATATATTTGTGATTTGTTATCATAGAAATTCAGACCACCATCGCTCGTTCCAATCCATAAATTATGTTCATTATCTTCTACGATACAACTGACAACGTTATCACTGAGCGAATTTAAGAAGGGAATATGCTTGATACACTGAAAACGATTGCATAAAGGATGGTAGTAATTCAGTCCGCCCCAATAAGTACCCAACCACATACCGCCTTGCGAATCTTTAAAAATACTCCGGACTGAGTTCTGAGATAGGCTGCCTTCCTGTATCTCCGAGCTTTTAAGTGAAGAAAAACTGTCCGTTCCTTCTTTATAAATGTTCAATCCGCTATAGGTTCCCACCCATAGGCGATTTTCAGTATCCAGTGCCAGAGAACGTACATAGTTTGAATTCAGACCGGATTTTCCATCTTCATAACGATAGTTCTTCAGAACTTTCGATTTAGTATCATACATGTACAAACCATCTCCCTCAGTTGCCATCCATACTTGGTTGAACATCTGGCATAAGATGGCATGTACTCGTACATAATTAGGCATATCTACTAATTTATCCAAAATGCCGTTTGACAAGGTATAGGTATAAACTCCATTTTCGGCACCAATATAGATAAGGTCTCCCTGACGTACCAGAACTGTAGGTCTTAACATATGCAGGGTAGCGGGCAAAGTGTCATTTAGAAAGCATCCTCTTTTGGCGTCAAAGAGCAGAACTCCTTCCGCAGTGCCCAGCATCAGCCAGTCTTCTTTTATTGGAGCTATGCTGGTGACGGCTACATTCATACCTCTTTTCTTATAATAATAATTGGAGAAAGCATCCTTGTAACGGTTGTAAAGCGACAAACCCTCACGGGTTCCCACCCATATCCTGTCGGAATCATCAACGGCAATGCAACGGGATATATCACTGGCAATGCTGTTAGGATTCATATATTGATGGCGATAAACTGTAAAATTGTAGCCATCGTACTTATTTACACCATCATATGTTGCAAACCATAAGTTTCCGCCTTTATCCTGATTAATTGCAAAAATTGTACTATGTGATAATCCATCTACTAAACCGATATGGGTGAAATGGATATTCTCGATAATGCTGGCGTTCAATATATAAGGTAATAAGCTTCCTATAAGCGCTAACAAAAAATATTGTATTTTCATAGTCATAATTATAGTCTGTTACAGAGCAAACGAATAAAATACTAGCGAAAACTGATATTGATATGGATTTTCTTATCCATTTTATCTGGTAGTACCTGTAAAGGTATAAAAGAGAATCCCGGAACCGGATTAAAAATTCTTTGATCATCGTCCGTAAAAGCAATCTCCATATCTCCCGATTCACAAGTGATACATACTACTCCTTTATTTTTTCTTATGTATACTTCATGGGAAGAGAATTCAATATTTTCCTCAGGTGAGGCAATGACGGGTAACATAAGTCGGATCGGTTCATTACAATGCTCCAGATGTATGCTGACCCCTTGTTCTGAATATGTATAATTCATTGTCATAGCTACTTCTCCCTGCAGCGGAGCTTGTTGGTTGATGTCAACCAGATGGGTATGTACGGTAAATGTGCAAGCTTCCTCTCTTTCATGGTAGGTAATGCTTGTATTTAAATCATCTAGATTGCTATATGCAACTCCATTTTGTATTAATTCGATTCGAGGAGTACCGCCTGTCAGATACTTGCGGGTATTGCTCTGCATATTGGGAGCCTCAATCAGTTTATATTGATTCATAGTTGCGGCAAAAACGGGTCCAGCTTGCGCATGCCACAACAACGAGAGAGCACCTCCCATAGGATGTGTTCCTTTTACCTTATATTCTGCATCATATCCGGTGAACGTAGAACGCCACGAACCGTAGGATAGAAGCCATGTATGGATATCTTTAAAATACTTTGTGCCGTAAGTAATATCTCGCGGCAGTTTTCCGGAAGCGGCAGTTTTCACGGGAGGCAATTCGAGAAAGGATGCCAATGCTTTGGCATGCCCGAAGGTGTGATGGATACAAGGGGGAATGCCGGAAGCAAAGTAATGCATGCCACCATAAAGAAGCCCGTTATGAGTGGCTTTTTTCAATAGTTGGATATTCCGTTGAATGGCCTCTAAATATTCCGGATGACGGGCTGCTAATTTATAGTAGCCTCCCATAAAACCGTCGCTGGTACGTCCTCCCCAATAGGTCCATTTAAAGTTCCTTGTTCCCCAACTATTGTCCCAGGCCCCATCGGGTAGCATAAATTCCAAATGGGTATTCATGGAGCACTCTACGAGTGATAACAGTTCCTTATCATTGGCCATCGCAGCATAATATGCCATGTTCGGCAAGGATTCTTCCACATTGTAAAGTAAGTCAGTCGGAAAACAGCCGTTTCTGGTTGCGGAGTTAATATTCGGTCCTTCGCCGTATAGAAAACATTCATTTTTTGTAAAGTAACTTTTTAGATCGGCTGCTATTTCTTGGGCTTCTTTCTTAAAGTCGGGACGGTTACATAATTCGCCAATAGCATACAAGGCGTAGGTTGCCGACGCAGAATAGTTTATATTCATATTTCGCATACCTTCGCGTTTACGGCTATAAATAAATGGATTATTTATCATGAATTCACCAGCTTGCAGTAATTGTTGTTTCCAGTGATTGCGGGTTGAGTCATCCAATAAATGACCATGATAATGTAAAGCCTCATAAAGAGCTATGGAAGCAAAGACTGTCGTACCGTTCCAATCCGAAACATGTACATCGTTCATCCAAGAACCGTCTGGACGATGCACGTTCTCCATCCAGGCCATCAGGCGTTTGGCACCGTGCAAGTATTTATTATTTCCGGTTTTTTCTGCCAGATACATTAGAGGAAGTACGGCATCACCTATACGTCCATGCATACGGGCACATGCAGGGCACAGAATACCACCGTTAAGCGCAGGGTTCGGATTATTACATTGATATGTCAAAAAGGTATCCATCCATTCCGTCAATAATTTGTCTGCTTCACTACGCAAAGCATCATCAAATGGATTTTCATTTATATTCCGTATTTGTCCTGATAAGAATGATGCATATAACAACATCATAATAATAAACAAGTTTTTCATTTTCTTCATATTAGATTTTAAAACTCAAAAATACAGCTTTATGGCTAATAACTATTGCTTTTTTCTCTAATATTTGTATATAGATGTCTATGGGTGTCCGTAATATTGTTGAATTGGTATTAATATTGTTGAAAAGTTGTTTTCTGAAACAATATTAGCAGACTTTTAAACATAAAAATACGTCTGTCAAGTTCGAACGTCCTACTTTAGCAGCAGAAAATAAATATTCCTTAAACTTTAGTAGTATATGAAACACTTACCCTTATTAATGTATACCACTTTTTGTGGATTGTACTCCATGCAGACAGAAGCAGCAGACAAAAAAGGTGAAAGACCCAATATTCTTTGGCTCACTTTTGAAGATACCAGTGCTTATGAGTTCGGTTGTTACGGTAATAAGGGAGTACATACTCCCAATGCAGACAGTCTTGCTGCTCGTGGTATACAATTTATGAATGCCTGGTCTGTTGCTCCTCAAAGTTCGGCAGCCCGTTCATCGCTCATTACTGGATGCTATTCAAGCACTTACGGAATGGATATTCATCCTGTTCCTTACGATACACCTGCTGATATATTCTTTCCACAACGGTTGCGCGAAGCTGGCTATTATTGCACAAACAATAGCAAAACACATTACAATTCTACCACTGACAACAAAAGTTGCTGGGACGAGTGTAATAACAAAGCCTCTTACAACAGTCCTAAGCGCCGGAAAGACCAGCCTTTTTTTGCTGTATTCAATACTGTAACTTCGCATATGGGACGTATCCGCACTTTTCATACTGACGGGCGGAGAGATTATACTCAAGAGGGTATTTACCCGGCATTGCTTTCATTACCCTCTTACGTTCCCGATCTTCCAGAAGTGCGTTCCGATTATGCTGGTCATCTCGAAGCGGTGCAGGACGTGGATACCTGGCTAGGATTTTTCATGAAAGATCTGAAAGAGAAAGGACTGGATGAAAATACGATTATATTCTTTTTCAGTGATCATGGTGGTTGCATTCCACGCGGAAAGGGATATTTGTATGAAAGTGGGTTGAGAGTACCTCTGATTGTGTACTTCCCGCCCAAATGGCAGCATTTGGCCAACAATGCCACAGGCAAGGAATACAGTTTAGTCAACTTTACGGATTTAGGCCCTACCGTACTTAGTCTTTCAGATATAAAACCTCCCAAACATATGCAAGGAAGAGCCCTGTACGGTAAATTCGCAAGCAGAGAAAAGCGAACAATGCAGTTTGCATTGGCAGCTAACCAATTACATCACTTTATGCCGGTACGTGCTGTTACCGATGGACACTTCAAGTACATTCGCAGTTATATTCCTTATCGTCAGTTTGCTTTGCGCAATTATTACCAATGGGGAATGCCTTCCAATAAAGCATGGGACAAACTGGTGTTGGGGGGACACAATACCAATCCGGATTGGAAACAGACTTTCGAGGCTCATCCAGCGGAAATGTTGTTCGATCTTGAAAAAGATCCGGATGAATTGCATGACTTATCCACATCTCCCGAATATGTGGAAACCTTGTTCAAAATGCGTCAAGCACTATCCGAGCATATCCGTACTACTGGCGACTTGGGATTTTTCCTTCCAGATTCACGCACTGGACACATACTTTATGAAAAAGTGCGCAAGGAGAAATATCCTTTGGACGAACTTTATACACTTGTGGAAACTGCGGGAACGGCAACTGTAACTTCCCTCCCTATGCTGGAGGAAGCACTTTCCAGTCCCTTGCCTGAGATAAGATTTTGGGGAGTGGTGGGGTATGCAAAACTCGCTAGAGAAAAACAAATCAAGACTGTTCCACAAACTTTGCTGAAACTTTTGCAAGATGATAATCCTTATATAGCTTCCGAAGCAGCTTATGCTGTTGCTTATATGGACAAAGCTCAAGAAGGTATTGCACGCCTTGTTACTCCGGTTCAAGAAAAAGATAGAAAAATAGGATATTCTTCTTTGGAATGTCTATCTTTAGATCCCGAAATGCGTGACTATATCCGGCCGTTTCTGCCCGAACTGAGAAAAGCCGCTGAAACCTTGCCGCGTCTTGAAAACGAAGATGCGGGGCTTATGGCGCGTGGCATCCTTGTAAATCTGGGTGAAATGGATATTAAAGATTTGCATGGCTCTGAAGCGTACAAGAAGGGCTTGAAGCTGAATTATGGTCGCAGGCCAATGGTACCTCTGCCGAATTAAAAGTGAATTTATGCACAATGTCATCAAGCCAATTAACAAAATATCAATAGAGAATGAGAACAATCGCATTAATCACCCTCTGCCTGCTTCCTTTGACAGCGGTAAGTCCGGTCCGTGCACAGTCAGATAACTTAACACCCCTGAAAGAACGTGTAAACGTACAGGCCGATTCGGCCCGTGCAAACCAGATTATTGATGACCGTTGGGTAGCCGTCGGTACCAATAAACCCCATACCATTCAATTGGATTACTCCCGGCCTTTCGGGAACAAGCCTTCTTACCGTTTCGAATTGAAACAGGAAGACAATACTTTGGAAGGCTACGCCAAAGGAGAAACCAAAGGTCGTGCTGAACTTTGCTATTGCTATGCTGTGGCCAATGACTTTCGTAATTATCCGGCCAATGAATACTCCAATGCACAAAAGATGAAGACTGTATATCATTACGGTAAAGGAAGTTGCCCGCAAGGTTCATCCATGAGCTATACATTTTCCGTTTATATTCCGCGGGCTTTGGACAAAGATGTATCCACTATTTTTGCACAATGGCATGGTATGCCGAGCCGTACACTCGTTTCCGATCCTAACGGTAAAGTGATGAAACTTAGTGTTGAAGAGTTTCTTGAACTGGAAAAAAAGATGATTTTCAAGAAGAATATAGCCCATGATAAAATAGCTAGAATCAATGCTAAAGGAGATACTGTCTACAAAGCCGGAAATCCTAATGGTTGGCTGATTGAACAAGGCGGATATCCTCCTCTTGCTTTCGGTTTCTCGCAAGGGTATTTCTACATCAAAGCCAATTCGGACCGTAAATGGTTGACTGACAAAACCGACCGTTGCAATGCAAATCCGGACAAGGCAGAAATTATGCGTCCCGTGACTTCCACTTATAAGGCTTCCACAATAGCTTATAAGATGCCGTTCGGCTCTTTCCCGAAAGAGTGTTGGGTAACTTTCCGAGTGAATATAGACTGGACTCTATATGGAAAGGAACAAGAAACTATTCTTAGACCTGGGCTTTTGGATGTGACTATGTCTTACCAGCAAGAAGGTAAAGAACGAAAGAAACATATTGTGAATAACGAAGAAATTCTAATCGGACGCAATGACGAAGAAGGATATTACTTTAAATTTGGTATATACCGTGTTGGAAATAGTACTATTCCAGTTGCTTATAATTTGGCTGGTTATGAAGAATGTGAAAAAACTCAGAGAAATAGGGGGCTCTGAATGATAGTAGAATACGAAGACTAAATAAAACCTTTGCTACTTTCTGCCAACTCCCAAACTTTTTCGTACTTTTGCCCGTTCAAATTATAGAGGTTGGAAGTCATTCCGATCATTCAGTTGTAAATCGTTTAACTGTAAATAATCAAATGTTGACAAAAGTAATAGAGCAGGCCAAAATAGATCGTTTCGCTAGATGGATGGGGCATGCAGAAAGAATTGTAATTGTAGCCCATGTAGCGCCGGATGGCGATGCCATAGGTTCTTCATTGGGATTGTGGCACTTTCTGAATTCACAAGATAAAGTTGCGAATGTCATTGTGCCGAATGCTTTTCCCGACTTTCTGCGATGGATGCCGGGTAGCAAAGATGTATTACTCTATGACCGCTACAAAGAATTTGCCGATAAACTGATCGCTGAGGCTGAAATAATCTGTTGTTTGGATTTCAATGCTTTGGGTCGTATTGATGCAATGGCGGATGCAATAAAGGCAGCAAAAGGGAAGAAGATTTTGGTAGACCATCATCTGTATCCCGAAGATTTTTGTGATATCACAATCTCACATCCTAATATTTCTTCTACTTCGGAGCTTGTATTCCGCTTGATATGCCGCATGGGGTATTTTAATGAAATAACCAAAGAAGGAGCAGAGTGCATCTATACCGGTATGATGACCGATACAGGTGGATTTACTTATAACTCCAATAATCGGGAGATTTATTTTATCATCAGTGAATTACTTTCCAAGGGTATCGATAAGGATGATATTTACCGGAAAGTTTATAATACTTACTCTGAAAGTCGCTTGCGACTGATGGGATATGTGCTTTCAAATATGCAGGTTTATCCCGATTATCATTCTGCCTTGATCTCGTTGACAAAAAATGAGCAGGGACGTTTCAATTATATCCGGGGAGACAGCGAGGGGTTTGTAAATATTCCTTTGAGTATAAAAGACGTGGTTTTTTCTTGCTTCCTGCGTGAAGACACGGAAAAGCCGATGATTAAGGTTTCATTGCGTTCTGTGGGTACATTCCCTTGCAATCAATTAGCTGCTGAATTTTTCAATGGAGGCGGACATCTGAATGCTTCCGGTGGTGAATTTTATGGTACGCTGGAAGAAGCAAAGAAAGTCCTGGAACGTGCTTTAGAGAAATTCAAGCCTTTATTGAATGCGAAAGGATAAAAAAAGAGGGGCACAAAGGTTAAAAGATACGAACTTTCCTCGTAGAGCTTTCAACTTTCAACGAAATCGAATACTTTTGTACGGAATTACTAAATAACAGATAATGAAGAAACTTACATTATTCTTTTTGTCTTTGCTGGTATGTGGTCTGGCTTTTCAGGCTTGTGATAACACCAAGACTTATGCAGAAATGCTGGAGGAAGAAAAAGAGGCCATTAAAGCATTTATAAAAGACAATAATATTAAGGTTATATCCCAAACAGAGTTTTACAGAAACGACTCGATTACGGATACGCTTAAAAATGAATATGTGCAACTCGCCAGCGGTGTATATATGCAAATACGGGATAAAGGCTCTAAAAATCCTGCCGATACAGTAAAAGCGAACGACCAGATCTTGGTACGTTTCATGGAATACGGCCTTATTCAAGGAGATACGACAATGTCTAACTTAGGATTTGCCGAAGTAGTGGATGAATTTAATTACCGGGTAACGAGTTCTTCCATTGCTGGTCAGTTTACGCAAGGATTGATGCTTTCTTATTACCAAACGACTGCTGTTCCTGCCGGTTGGTTAGTACCACTGGCTTATGTACGCGACATGGCACACGTCAGACTGATCGTTCCTTCAAAGATGGGACACAATACAGCTATGCAGTCCGTATACCCTTATTACTATGATATCCGTAAATACCAAATCTATAGGTAATTATAGTATATAACCAACAATCTTTAAATCATTAACCTAATGACTCTAATCAAATCTATCTCTGGAATCCGCGGAACTATTGGCGGAGGAGCGGGTGTGGGCTTGAATCCGCTTGACATTGTGAAATTCACATCAGCGTATGCCACACTTATTCGCAAAACGTGCACGGTAAAAAGCAACAAAATTGTAGTAGGACGCGATGCCCGTATTTCGGGTGAAATGGTAAAGAATGTAGTAGTAGGTACCCTGATGGGTATGGGATGGGATGTAGTGGACATCGATCTGGCTTCTACACCGACCACCGAATTGGCCGTAACTATGGAAGGCGCCAGTGGTGGTATTATCCTGACTGCTTCGCACAATCCGAAACAATGGAATGCCCTGAAATTGCTGAATGAACGCGGCGAATTTCTGAATGCTGCCGAAGGTAACGAAGTACTTCGCATTGCCGAGGCTGAAGAATTTGACTTTGCTGATGTAGATCATCTGGGATCATATCGCAAGGATCTGACTTACAATCAAAAACATATAGACAGTGTGTTGGCGCTTAGTCTGGTGGATGTAGAAGCTATCAGAAAGGCGAACTTCCGCGTGGCTATTGATTGTGTGAACTCTGTGGGTGGTATTATTCTGCCTGAGTTACTGGAGCAACTGGGTGTACAACATGTAGAGAAGCTTTACTGCGAACCGACCGGTGATTTCCAACATAATCCTGAACCGCTTGAAAAGAATCTGGGGGACATTATGAACCTGATGAAAGGTGGCAAGGCTGATGTAGCTTTCGTAGTTGACCCTGACGTAGACCGCTTGGCAATGATTTGCGAAGATGGAAAAATGTATGGCGAAGAATATACGCTGGTGAGCGTAGCCGATTATGTGTTGAAACATACTCCGGGTAATACAGTTTCTAACCTGAGTTCTACACGTGCTTTGCGTGATGTAACCCGTAAGTATGGCAAGGAATATTTTGCTTCTGCCGTAGGCGAAGTAAACGTTACTACTAAAATGAAAGAAGTGGGTGCCGTGATCGGTGGTGAAGGCAATGGTGGAGTTATTTATCCGGAAAGTCACTACGGACGTGATGCGCTGGTTGGTATTGCCTTGTTCCTGAGCCATCTGGCACATGAGGGCAAGAAGGTGAGCGAGCTTCGTGCAACTTATCCTGCTTATTTCATGGCAAAGAATCGCGTAGATCTGACTCCTGAAACAGATGTGGATGCTATTCTGGCTAAGGTGAAAGAACTTTATAAGGATGAAGAAATCAATGACATCGATGGTGTGAAAATAGACTTTGCCGATAAGTGGGTACACTTGCGTAAAAGTAACACCGAACCGATTATCCGCGTGTATAGTGAAGCTTCTACAGCGGAAGCAGCTGAAGAAATCGGTCAGAAGATAATGAAAGTGATTGAAGATCTGGCAAAGTAAAAGTTGTCAGAAACAGATATATAAATATTAAGTAAATGGGAAGCCTCGGCTTCCCATTTTTTATTTTAGTGAGAGTACTTTTTCAATCTCTCCTTCAAAGTTAGGGGTGAATATGCCTTTCCCCATATTCTCTTTAATTTCTTCTACGGTCCAGAATCGTCCGCCGTCCAGTTCGTCACTGGGGGTGATTTCACCGTCGTAAACCGTTTTGTGTACAAAGACAAGCTCTTTCTCGCGTGCAGATTCAAAAACGTAACTCGTAATGGTTTCGGGAGTAAAGTCAGTAATGCCCAGTTCCTCACGTACTTCGCGCTTTAGAGCCATTTCTACACTTTCGCCCAGGTCTACATGTCCTCCTACGGAAGTATCCCACTTTCCCGGCTGGATATCTTTCCATTCGGGACGTTTCTGCATATACAGTTCGCCTTTGGAATTAAAAACGTGAAGGTGAATGACCGGGTGCAAGAGTTTGCTACCATTATGGCATTCGCCACGTGTAGCGGCACCTGTGATATTTCCCTGTTCGTCGACGATAGGAAACATTTCTTGGTTATTATCGCTGTTCATAATTTTACGGTATTAATAATGAAGAATCTCCATAACTCAGAAAACGGAAGTCATGGCCTAATGCGAAGTCATATATCTTTCGCCAGTTACCTTTTACAAAAGCCGAGACAAGCAATAGCAATGTACTTTGCGGTTGATGGAAATTAGTGACCATGGCACATACAATCTTGTAGTCGTATCCCGGTGCGATAATGATCTGCGTGCTGGTGTGCAGGGTTTCCATCTTGTGATGGTTCAGATAGTCGAGTATAGCTTGCAGGGCTTTTACAGATGTGATATTTGCAGCTTCTTCAGCTGTTTCATAAGGTTGCCATTGGCGGACGTGAAGTTCTTCTTCTGTGGCATCCGGATTTTTCAGTAGAGTAACGCCGATATGGTAAAGGCTTTCCAGTGTTCTTACCGAAGTAGTACCTACTGCAATTGCTTTTCCATCGTGTGCTATCAGCTTTTCAATGGTTCCGCGTGACACGGAAATATATTCCGTATGCATTTCGTGCCCTTCAATCTCTTCACTTTTAACGGGTTTGAAAGTACCTGCACCTACGTGCAATGTCAGTTCTTCGAGATCAATACCTTTTTCTTTCAGAGTATCCAGTATACGGGGGGTAAAGTGTAGTCCGGCAGTAGGAGCAGCTACGGAGCCTTTTATTTTAGAATAAACAGTCTGATAGGTTTCCTTGTCACTTTCCTGAGTATCCCGGTTCAGGTATGGCGGAATAGGGAGTTCTCCGAATACTTCAAGAATATCAGCAAAAGTAATCTCCGGATTATCCCAACGGAAATCAACCCAATGGCTGGTGCCATGACATTCACCACGAGTGGCAGTCAGAGTTATCGGTTGCCCTTTTACGGTCATTTCCCGTTTTAGCGTGCCTTCTTTCCATTTCTTCAGATTACCGATCATGCAGAGCCAGGCAGCGTGTTCGGTTTGCTGGAAATTGAGAACATAGTCGTTTGGCTCAATGGGTTCCAGGCAAAATACTTCAATCAGAGCACCGGTATCTTTGCGGAAGTGCAGTCGTGCCTGTATCACTTTCGTATTATTGAATATCATCAGACTTCCGGCCGGCAGGTAGGATGGAAGTGAAGTGAAGTGATCTTCCGAAACTTCGCCGTGACGGTAGACTAGGAGTTTGGACTGATCGCGCACCGGCAGAGGAAATTTGGCAATGCGCTCATCCGGTAATGGATAATTGAATTCGCTGATACGGATATGTTTTGGATCTTCTTTCATGATAAACTTCTTTACGGGCTGCAAAGGTACGGATATTTATCGTCTTTTTTCTATCTTTTTTTATTGAGTTACCGTATCTTTGTAGAACGATTGTTTGTTTAAGCAACTCTAATCATAAATTGTAAATAGCTAAATTGTAAATGATATGATGAAAATTGGTGATAAAGTACGTTTCCTCAATGAAATCGGCGGAGGAATCGTGAAAGGATTCAGGGGGAAAGATATTGTATTGGTGGAAGATGCCGATGGCTTTGATATTCCGATGCCCATGCGTGAGTGCGTAGTAATTGATACGGATGATTATAATATGACCCGGCCGGTGACGAAGGCAGCTCCGAAGAAAGCGGAGGAGAAGCAGGTACGTTCTTCTATTTCTTATCCGGTTCAGGAAAATAGTGAAGTGCAGCACTTGTCCAAACCGCAGGTATCTGTTTACCGTCAGCCAGAAATGCGTGGTGGAGATATTCTGAATGTTTTTCTGGCTTTTGTACCGGAAGATATTAAGGCTGTTAGCACTACTCCTTTCGAATCTTATCTGGTGAATGATAGTAATTACTATCTGTATTATACCTACCTCTGCGCAGAAGGAAAAGCATGGAATGTCCGTTCCAATGGAATAGTGGAGCCGAATACGAAGTTGCTGTTGGAGGAATTTGAGAAGGTGGAACTGAATGACCGTGAACATGTTGCAGTACAGTTCATTGCTTTTAAAGAGGATCGTTCTTTTGCTTTGAAGCCGGCAGTCAGTGTGGAACTTCGCATAGATACGGTGAAGTTTTATAAGCTACACACATTCCAGGAATCAGAATTCTTTGAGACACCTGCACTGATTTATGATATAGTGAAAGATGATGTTCCTACTAAACAAGTGTATGTATCAGCAGAAGAATTACAATCTGCTTTGCTGCAAAAGAAAACTGAAGATAAACCAAAGTCTCAGCCAATTGTGAAGCGCGGTGGACAAAATGGTATCATCGAGATTGATTTACATATCGGAGAATTGCTGGACGATACTAAAGGAATGAGTAACAGTGAAATATTGAATTACCAGTTGGACAAATTCCGAGAAGTTCTGGAGCAATATAAGAATAAACGTGAACAGCGCATTGTTTTTATTCACGGTAAGGGTGATGGTGTGTTGCGCAAAGCATTACTGGAAGAACTGAAACGTAAATATCCGAATTTCCGGCATCAGGATGCTTCTTTCCAGGAATATGGTTTCGGAGCGACGATGGTGACGATAAAATAGCTACAAAGCTACAAGCTACGAGTTACAAGTGGCTGCGCTTTCATTCCGAAAGGCACTTGTAGCTTGTAGCTTTGTAGCTCTTATATCTTCTTTCTTCCCAAAGGAATAGAAAGTCCGATGAAGGCATTTACATGTTTGGAGTTATTTCCAAAGAACATATAGTCAGTACCCAGCATCAAAGGACCTACCTTGAAAGCAAAGCCGAATGTTTCACCACCTTGAAGCATGGAGTAACTTAATGTAGCGTTGATTAAAGTGTTCGGACGATAGTTGGCGGATAAAGTCAATTCGGAATATGTCTTTAGCTGACCGAAGCGGGTAGTTGATAATAATCCTACTCCCAGTTTATTATTCAGGAATCCGTATTCTCCTCCTAAAACCATAGTCGGGGATAAGGAAGTGGTGCGGGATTTATTCTCTTTCTTCTGCAAACCGTACAATTCAAAGTCCAGTACATCAGTAGATTCACTGTAATTATCTTTATCAATAGCGATATCTTTGTTTGATTCGGCTATCTGGGTGCTTGATTTACCCCAAGAGATAAAACCTAAGTCGAGGATGGCAGCAGAGAACGTAAGGTTCTTCATAACCTGATAGCTTGCTCCCAGATCTAAGCCTGCTCCGTATCCACTGATACCGAAATTATTATAGTCCAGATCTGTGATGTATCCATTTTCTTCTTCCAAGTCCAGACCTTTAGCAGAAGCTTCCAGATAAGCATCTGATTTTAGTTGGAATTCGGAGTCTAATCCTGTTTCTTTACCAGACATATAAAGTTGGTTGATCTTCAGATTCAAATTTCCGGCACCTAACAATAGTTTGGCTTTACCACCTATAGTCAGACGGTCGTTTATGGCACGTGAATAGCCTGCTCCAACTTCTATATAAGAGTTCAGACGCAGTTTTTCATTCTGAATATTAAAGGTTCTACCGCTTCCCCAAGTAAAATCTTCCGCATCTGTAGCACGCAGATATTCGAACATGGTTTTAGGAATAGTTGCATCCACATCTACACGTGCTCCTACATTGAATGACCAGAATCCCTTGCCTCTATAGAATCCGAAAGAGATGACATCCGTATTAAGATTGATGTTCAGCTCATTCATTCCTTTCAGGCGGTTGTAGAACTTATCATTGTTGTAAAACTCTCCGTCGGAGTCAAAGACGTCAATAACATCCTGGATACCCAAAGAGTTAGAGGATACCTCGGCGGTCAATGACCCGATAACGGGTAGATTGATATAGCCACGCTTTGGTTGCGCTGCGGGGTTTAGTTGCATACGGGTACTGCTACCGTCCATAAAGTAAGATGAGCGCATATACTGCGCTTGCATGGCTGTGGGGAGAAGAAAAGAGATGCAAATCCCCAGAAGTAAAAGCTTTCTCATTGTGCTTCGTAAATTGTGGATTACTGTTAATGATTACTTATATTTGTTGTTGCAAAGTTAAAAGAACTATTTGTTATATCAAAATTATATAATAAATAAAAATTGAATAAGAAGCTGCCTTCATGGCTATGTGGCTTTATAATTGGATTGAGTGGGAAAAATAAGATGATTGCGGCCTATAGGCACATGTTATTTTATCCGCTCTCCTTTGCAATTCAGTAGCACGCCGTAATCATCCTGAGATTCACAGAGATATAGATCTGCTCCCACAGCGGTGATGGCACTATATGAAGGCGGTGTGATGATTTGACCATCCGGCGACATCAGGCCGTACCACCCCTGTTCTGCCTGATAGCACATACATCCGGCGATTGCCTGCATATGGGTTGGTTCATTATCTTCCGTTTCACTTATTACTTTGCCATTATCATCGTAGTTTTTTGTGGTGCTATAGCGTAATTCATTTGTCGGATAGGTGATTTTCTCTACATTGCTGATGTAGAAGTCATCGATGAGATTGCCTTGCAGATCATATTGACGCATAGTGTGATCTTGCATCGTGCCGAAGATAATACCGTCATAAATCCAATAACTTGCTTTGGTGTAAGGAATGATAGTATTTAACTTAGTGTCCATCACTGTTTCTTCTATGCCGTTATTTATTACCAGCAGTGTGTCATATTGCCGGATAGAAAAATATTGCGGTTCTAAAATCCACTTGCCGGTTGGATCTATCAGCCCTACCCTGTTTCTACATTCATTATGTACCACACAAAATCCATTATGGAACACATATCCCTCCATACCCGGAATATAGGGTTGATGATTGTCGATAATCACTTTACCGGTCGGATCGATAAATTTTATCCAACCATTATCATCAACTGAAGCCAAACCATCAGAGAATATCCATGCGTGGTTGTATTGAGGCTTTATGACTGTTTTGCCGGTGAACTTGTTGAAGTATCCACGCCGTTTGCCATCGCTGTAGCATATTAACGAATCGTCTCCCAAAGGTTTTGCTATCCACAGAATATCTTTCAGTGTCTTGTTACCATTTCGGTCGATGACATATCCCTTTCCATGGTAGCCTGAACGGCAAAAAGTTGCGTTGCGTGAAAGATATTGTGTATAGACATCTTCCGTAGTGTCGGTAAATGTAATGTCGTAGCGGCTACATAATGTTTCAAAAAAGCTGCAGCTTGCAGCAACAGTGCATAAAATAACGAATAAGGTGAAGCAGGTGCCGACGATGCGACGCAAGAGTTTTCCATACCTTGAGTCATCTTTCATTCCCAAGACTTCTGTAATCCAATTGGCAATGCCGGTCAGAATACCGGTCAGTCCATGCCAAAACAAAATAATTGCTCGTTTCATTTTTAATCCTCCATTTCATAGTGATAGGAAATATTATTCTCATCACAGAATTCTTTTAATCGGATAATATCATTATCCGCATCAGGTTTCCATTAATAATTCTATAATCTGCCATAAAAGATTTTTTCTTGTGCCTCTTCTTCATTACTTACTGTAATTTTGAAATTCTTTTTCAAAGGGTTGGAAATTCCCGTTTGGATTATGCTTATGCCCGGTATTGTGATCGTCAAGAATTGCAAAAACTATTTTCTTGAACCGATTCTTGAACTCCGCTTCATCCATTACTTCGTGGAATATTCGGGCGACGTGGGCAGGTGGATTACGGAATGCTCCACATCCCATAGCTCCAAGCACGAGGGAATCATTATTGTTGGCAAGTGCAATGCGGAAGATAGTACGCATCTTGTTCTTCGTGGCATCCACAAGATACGGTACAATCAATCCGTCCGTACCCAGTTCCGGACGATTGATGGCGGGGACGGCTATGAAGTCAAGGTAATACGGTTCTTCAAGCAAAGGATAACCATCAGTTTCCGTTCCACGAAACACGCAGGCTTGAGGAGTATAAATGCCGCCCCAATTACGGTCGAGAGGATATTGGTCGGTTGATTTGTCCAACCCATACTCCTCGGCATAAGGTGCAAACTGAAATAGCGAACGAAAAAGATTAGTACGACGGAACAGGTTTTCTTCTTGGGCTCCTGCACCGCTATATACGCCACCACCCGGATTTTGTCGGCTTGCCATATTCAGTACAGCGGGATGAAGACCTTCATCCAATAGTGACTTGGCAACAACCAATGTATCGCCATTTATGGTATGAACGATGGTTTGCATTTCCGCCTGAGTATGGGCTGATGATATCTGCTCACAATAGAATTTAGTGTGGTGTATCATCGAAGCTTCGCCTGCAATCTGTATGGTTTTGCCTGCTGAAACGTATCTACTGTTACCTACATGTGTGACTGTATCTTGAAATACTTCCGCACGTAGCTTGCGTAGTTGGTTCCTATCCTTGTTTTGTGAAGCAAGTAAGAATTCTTTTTTCCATATTTCAGCATTCCATGTATTTGTCATAAGTTTATATGTTTAAATTCAACCATCCTAAAATAGCTATCGATATTTATCTTACTTCTGGTAGGATGTTGTTTTACCGAGATACAGGTCATCAGCGATATGCAATATCACATCATGCAATTCCAAGTCGTCTTTGTAGAATTGGGGTATTGCATCGTAACCGATGGCAGCACCTAACAAGTTACCGGTCACAGCACCTGTAGAATCACTGTCACCTGCATGATTTACAGCCGCAATCATAGCTCTTTCGAAGTTCTCAAAATAGGTCAAAGCACAGTAGATGGCTATGGCGACGGTTTCTTCAGCTACCCATCCGCCACCCAACTCATCTTCGATGGCACGTACATCATCTGTCGGGATATCCGACAAAAGGACCGCTTTCTTTATCAAGGAAACAAATTTCTCTACTTCTTCGGCATGGTTGGCGAACATTCGTTGCGTGGATTCCAACCCTTCCTGAATGTAGTTTCTGAATGTCTCCTTCTCCGGATGCTCGTCGGTAGCCAGACGATAAATGATATGGGCGGTAAAGGCTGCCGGAATAAAACCTAACGGATGCTGGTGAGTAAGTCTTGCTGCATCTGCGGCAAGGCGGTCAAGAGCATCTATATCTGATATTCGTCCTTGGGCTACACCGTATAAAGGGATAGGGGCGATACGCATAACGCCACCACACCCTTTACTGTTATTATGAGAATCCCTCCCGGCAATAATCTCAGAAAGGGCAGTGAGGCAGGTATTGCCGGGGGCTCTGCGTTGATTCAGTTCCGGAATATCCCCGATCCAACATTCCTTAAAACGCTTGTTTCTCCTGCCTGATTGCGTATAATACCACTCTATATAAGCTTCACAAATATTAGGAATGAGAGCACTTTCTTTTTCTTTTGCATTCAGAATGCCACAGGCTGTAAACAGTGTCATTTGTGTATCATCAGAAACCCAAGCCTTTCCGGTGGAACAGTCTTCGCTCTTCCACCATTGTCCGGTATCCAGACGGGTAATTCCTGCGTTCCCGTATTTCCTTTGAATACCTGCATACGAGTCTATAAACTCTACAGGATAGCCTAAAGCATCACCTATGGCTCCACCTATCAATGAGCCGCGTATTCTGTCTTTTTGTATTTTCTCGTCCATACTATTATATTTTTTTATTGTCAGTTTGCTATGCTGTTATTGATTTGTTTGCTTGATATTTGTAATAACATATCCTCCGGTTGTTGATATATTAGCCGCATTATACGGGGTATGCAAGCATCGATTGCGTTATAACAAGTGTGTATCATTGCATTCAGAATCGAGTAGTTGATAGCACCATTGTCTGTATTGACCATCATCGTAGATACGATTTCTCCGTCTTCTTCGTCCATGTTGAGGCATATTCCGGGAGCTTCATTGTTCATCTTGTTCAGAAGAAGTATGGCGGCGGTTCTTTTCTCTTCCGGAACTTTGATCGGCATAGGCATGTGGCATCTCATCCAGTCGTTTTCTTCGTTGTACAGAATGAAGGCTCTTATGTTCATGCTGTTGCTTGTCATGCCAAATGTATAGAAGTGGTTTTCTTCGTCACATTGATAATCTGCACCAACGCTTTCCAGGAATTCTTGTAGGTGCATTCTTAAGGGTTTTAGTGCTGTTGTTTCTATGATTGTTTCCTTTTTATATCTAATTGTTATTGAATTACTTATTTAGAGAAATATGCAATATCCTTTATTCTCATTTTTGAGAATAAATACATCTGTGATTTTTAGTATGGCGGCTTCTTTGATTTCATGTCCCCAACTGTTAACATCGACCGTTCGCAATAAATCCAGACTTTTATTGTAATATCCCAGTTCTCGATATATTTCTGCTGACATGATTAAATATTCTTCTCCTACTTTATCCATCAACGCCAATAAGCGGTTGCAATTCTGTTCAAAATCACTTCTTGTATATTGGACTTTTGTATGGTTATGATGCCACCAAATATGCAAGCGGATGATTAATTCCGTTTCTCTGTTTAATTGTCTTTCTTTTTGAAATTGTTCTAAAGCTTCCTGCCATTGTGAAAATGTCAATAGTGATGGTTCCAAGCTCATAGATGACGCATAGCCGACTTTGTTTTGCTCATTTATCAGGAAGTACTTCTTGCATCTGCTGCATTGTTGTATTTCTGAATTTTGAGGATACATAGGCATTACAGTATATCCGTCAGACCATTTAATAACTCCACTTGAATTAGCGGATATAAGGGACATAATTGTCTTTCTTGCTTGACAATACGGACATTTTAATATTAATTCATTTCCTGGTATCATAATTTTTTCTCCTTTTGTTTAGTTAGAAGGAAAATGATGGAAATAAATTAAGCATGAATGCTCTTTTTTTATATTAATCTATTACAGATCTGATTTTTGGTTGCTCTTTAGAGATTGTTTCAGCATTCTTTTCCATAAAGAAATTGTATGCTTTTAGGTATATATCTAATGTAACAGTACGCTTGCTTGCTGATAATTTGCGGGCTATCTCTTTTCCGAATTCAATGATTTGTAGTCTTAGGTAACCAGGTGGATGATGTGGACTTCCGGGACTGTCTTTCAATGCCCACCTCATTCCTGTAGCGGAAATAAGTTCTATTTGTGAACGTACTCCGACAAAAAAGTCACAAGCCAGTTCACATTCCCATGCACCTTGATTCCAGCCGTAGAACTTTGTGTTTTTAAAGAAACGATGGGCTAATTCATGAGTAAGAATCATTTTGAAGGCATCGATTGTAGTTATGCCTATGCGCAATAGTTCATCTAAATTATAGTATAATGTATCTTTGGTGAGATCTTCATTGGTATGGCTGAGCATCTGGGCATTGACTTTACTGTTATTTACTTCATGAACAGTAGGTAAATCCGGTTGATTGAAGAATAGGCAACTTTCATGTATCAGTTTTAGTATTTCATCTTTGTTGATGCCGGCCAGTCTCTTTTGCATATACTTCTCGATGAAATCTTCCATAGAAAGATGCAGGAACAGTCTGGTAAATTCATTGTTGACAATATTGTAGAACTCGTTGTCAGGACATGGAGAATCTGCTTGATACTTTTGAGGGCGTTGTATCAATTTGGAAAATTCCTCCGATGAGATTTTGGGAGAATTCTTCATTCTTTCGAGGAGATCGCTCATTTTTCTTCTGTTTCGTTTTCCTCCAATGAATTAAGAAAATCGTCGGCCATATTCTCAGCCTTTTTTGCAATGAAAGCACCGGCAGTGATGTCATTTCCCAAATTTGACTCTGCGTTGGCGTCATTATCACAAAATGCAGCCAAAGCTGTCTTTGAATAATCGAATGATGTTGTTACATCAGTTTTATTGGCCTCTTCAATGGCATTCACGGCATCTATTAGGTCTTCAATCATGTTGGCGAACTCTCTATCTTTTGCCATTCTTGCAATGAACATCCTATCTTCTTCAGCAGTGGTTCTTCCATCTACAAAAGAATATATTTTATCATCTGTGAAAAATGAGGAATTATGTCTTTTCATAACTTTCTTATTTGTAATAATGCGTAATTGTCTTCATTATACTTTTATATCTTTGCGAAACAGCAGACGGTGTGATGTTTAGCACTTCTGCAATCTCTTTCATATTATATCCTTGAATATGATATTTGTCAAATATGATTTTATTAGTATCATCTTTAAGGATGGAGTCTCGTATGTCCCTTAAATCAATGTCGGAACTGTGATCAGCTAAGTTACTTATTTTTTCAGAATAGTTCTCTATTGGCAATGACTTAAATTTGTGCTCTTGTTCCATATTGTATCTTTCTAATGCATCCAATATAGAATATCGGAACCCGCCTATGATCCAGGTTTGTAAACTTGCAGTTTCTCTGTCTTCTTCTAAGTTTACCCAATTGTTCCTTACCATTTTTAAATAGTAATCATTGGAAATAGTGTAGAAGTCAAGTTCTTCTTTGTTCAGGAGCTGATATCTCTCATTCCATGTAATATATGCAATTTTACAAAAGCCATAAAAATACTTTTGGGTAATTTGCGGATTCTTCTGTCTAAATCCACAGATTATTTCCTCATCCTTGAGATGATTTAGCTCGTTTTCTGTAAAGTAGGAGAATTGAGTTATGTGGTTTGCTACATTCATAAAGTGTTGTTTGAAAATTTATAATATTTGCTTTTATTTTGAGAATATTTTATCTTTTTCTTGAAAAATCCCCTGTTTCCATATTCCTGAAAGTGAATATCCATTTTTATAAGTAAGTTTTCCGAAGCCTTGTTGGTATCCATTCAACCATTCACCTTCATGTTTATCTCCATTGGGCCATTCATACGTGCCTTTTCCATGAAATAGATCATTTTTCCAATTACCATTGTATGTAGCTCCATTTTCATATATCATTTTTCCATTACCGCAGCGTTCTCCTTGGCTCCAGTTTCCTTCATATCTGCAACCATTACTCTCTTGTAAAATGCCATAACCGGAAAAGTTATTATCTTCCCAATTACCGCTATATAAAGAGCCATCTGCAAATTGGGCTTTTCCGTATCCATGGAATTTTCCCTTTTGAAAAAGTCCTTCATATTTTAAATTGTCTGGGAAACTGTAATATCCCATCCCTGATAGTAAATCGTTTATCCAGACACCTCTATATTCTGCTCCGTTTTTTAAAGTCAACACACCATATCCTTTTTTATGTCCATTTTTCCAACCGCCTTCATATCTGCAATTGTCACTATCTATGAGGATTCCTTGCCCAGAATATTCACTGTTCTCCCAATTTCCACTGTATATGGCTCCGTTTGCATATGTCATTTTTCCATATCCGTGTAGTTCTCCTTTTTCGTAATGTCCTTCGTATGTGCTACCATTGGAATATTGACAAAATATCATTCCTGATAGTGAATCATCTACCCAATTTCCTTTATATACTGTCCCGTTAGTTAATTTAAGTTCTCCATACCCGTTTCTTTTGTCGTAAATCCAATTGCCACAATATACACCTCCGTCAGCATAATGCATTGTTCCATAGCCATGACATTGATTATCAAGCCATCCTCCGGTATATTGGGCACCGTTACTCCATGAATAAATACCATGTCCGCATCGCTTTCCATCGGCAATATTGCCTTCATAAAAGTCTCCATTATCATATAACTGATGAGATCTTTTTATATAATTTCCATTGTTGTAGGTTGGGGCATTCTCTAACTTATATAAAATATCTACAGGTAGTGCTTCGGTTATGATCGTGGTTTTGAAATTTTCCATTGTTAGGGAATTAATTAAAAATGAGGGTATTTTACTAATCAAGTGATACCCTCATTTTCTTGAGATGTTATTTGGGTGATATTGTGAAATCTGCTTGCCCTTCATTATTTAATGCTTTAAGAATACTATCATCTTCAATGCCTATAATGTAAGAGGTTAGAAATTCTTTTATATATTTATTTTCATTTTCTCTATTGGAAAAGATTTGTACTCTATAGTACAGAATAAAATCTTGTATCTTTATTAGTATGCTTTCGCCTTTTAGTGTTTTCTCTGGTTTAAGTTCATCTTTAACCAGAATGTTTAATGGAATTTTAGCTATATTGATATCCAGATCTTTATTGTCAAAAAATTCATGTATATCATTAGCCTCAAAGTCAATTTTTAGTTCACCTTTCTCTTTTAGACTATTTGCAACGGATTCTGGCATGCCCGAAAATCCAAAAATGGTATATTTTCGCTCATACTTTTTGACTGTTTTTTCATTATCTGTTTTATAGTACAATGATAGGGCTACATTATACTCTTTTGTTGATTTATTTTTTGAATCCAATATGTTTAATTGAATGAAAAATAAATTGTCATACCCACCTCGATTGGCTTTTTTCCCTAATCTAATAATTTCATTTCTGAAATTAGAGAATTCATAATTTGTTTGTGATAGAATATTGCAAAAATCACTTTCAGTTGATATAATTGCTTGCATTATTTCTTTTAAGATTCCCATAGTGATATTTTTTATTGTTATTTGTAATTACGAATAGCTTCTTCTTCCTTTTCAGACATATCAACGCCGACGGTCTTTCCTCCGTCTTTCATTACTTTAGCTTTTGCAAATGCATTTTTGACGCTTTCGTCTAAAGTGTCAAGATCCTCTTCTACTTCAGATTCATTGGTTGGCTCTACTAATTTTATTTTTCCATCTTGTTGGTACATAGTGGCATAATGCACTTTCCCATTCTTTTTGAGAATGAGCACTTTGATTGCTTTAAAGATTCCTTTTATCCCTTTAATTACAAAATCGAAGAATTGCAAGCATGCGCTTAAAAAATAGATAAATGTTGCTGTGAAAAGCGCTAATAAAGCAGCTGTAATAATTAATGTAATCATAATTTTGTTTTTTTTAATGTGTATATTATTATTTGTTTCTTGAATCTAAGACTTCTTTGGCTATATCTGCGTCTTTGCCAATAAGCGTTGTTTCCTTTTTTGATATTTCTTTTTGGGCAGTGTCCATGTTGGCTAGTGCTTCTTTGTAAATTCGAATTTCTTCTTTTACTAGTTCATTAGTTACATGTGACATGTTTCTGGATACTAGTCTAATGCATATTTTTAAAGTTAGATTTTTAATATCTCCTCCGGATAATCCTTTGGAATATTCAGTTATAATCTCGTATGAAAAGCTATCTTTCGATTTGGGAATTTCATCCCCTAAATGAAATTTCCAAAGTTCCATTAACTGTTCAGCATTGGGAAGCTTGAAATTTATGTGAAAAAGAATTCTTCTAAAAAAAGCTCGGTCATAATTTTCAAATAGGTTAGTAGCAAATATTACAATAACGTTTGAAGAATCTAATAATGTTAATAAATGAGATTTTATTTGGTTATTGGTTTCCGCATTAGCCCCATCTGATTTTCTTTTGCCCAGTAAAGCGTCAGCCTCGTCGAAAAAGATGATAGATTCTGATTCTGCAGCTGTCTTGAAAAGTTCTGATATTTTCTTTTCTGTACCTCCCCATTTACTGTCTTGTATTTCCGAATAATCAACTTTAATGATCTTTTTCCCAGTTGCTTTAGCAATAGCTTCCGCTGCAATAGATTTTCCGGTTCCTGGCTTACCATACATATTAATACCTGTACATCCTCCTGTTCCTTTGAGAAAACGTTTTAAATTCCATTCTTCAACAATTCTGTCTCGGTGGGAACAAAATACTATAACATCTTGAAGTACTTCTTTGGTCTCTTTGCAAAGAACTATTTCGTTTAAATCCCAATAAGGATTATAACCTATAAAAGCGGAACTTTTCTCCACTTTGTTTATAGGCTTTTCTGCTTCTTTCAAATTACAATTTTCATTGCGATTTGGATAAGGATTAATGCCGTTGATTGTTGCCATTTTTTTTAAAATTAATTAGTATATGTTATTTATTGATGAATATCATTACAAATCCCATTATGAATCCCAGTAACCCTCCTAACCAGATAATAGCTTTCAACTCTTTATCCATAATTTGAAATAGTAATTGCTCTACTTCTTGCACATCCATTTCATTAATGCGTTCTTCCACCACTTTGCTGATATTGATGCTGTTCAGAACACGTGGTAATTGTTCGGATATGGTTTTTTGATAGGTGGATATTATACATGTTTTAAGAGTGATAATCTGTTCCGGGTGCTCCTTTATAATCTCGCACATCTGCATGGATAATAAACGATCTGTTCCTTTATCCAATAGCTCATGAATTAATTCATGAGAATTATTAGCAAGCATTTCATTTATATTCTTAGCTAAAAGCTGTTCGGCTGGCAAAGCTATTAGGTTTATGAATTTGTCTACACCGAATACTCCTAACAAACCTTCTTGTACTTTAGATATAGCATGTTTTATTACAATATTTGAAACTTGATTGCCTAATTGTGGGTTAGAAAGTTCTTTTTGCAGTATGGATATTATGTCTTCTTTGGTATTGTTAATAATTAGGTCAATTTCCCTTTTAGATAATAAATGATAAAGGTACTCTTGCAAAGTTTGCTCATTATGCGATAGATTTTTTATAAAGTTGTCTATTGCATTTTCTAACTTACCCAACATCTCTTGAGACAGCAGTGTTTTCTCAAGAGTCTCTTTATTCATTAAGTTCATACTGATGGTATTACCTATAGATTTTGCTATCCTGCCTTTTTCTTTAGGAATTAAGCCGGGTGTAAATGGCAATTTCCATCCCCATAAATATTTGGCATATAATGGTCTGAATATCATCTTGATGGCAATGCCATTTGTGATGAGCCCGATGATTGCTCCTACAAGGGGGCCTATTATTAATTGTGTTTCCATATTCCTTTCCTTCTTTGTTAAATTAGAAGGTAGTACGGCTTCAATAATTTAGCTGCCACCTGGTATTTAACTTCTTTTGTGTTAAGACATAAGAGCTATATTATATTTTTTCAAAAGTAGAATAATAATATTCTGCATGCAAACTGCGATTTGCCAGAATGATCTTATCTTGTTGAAAAGATGTCTTATTGTGACTAAGAAAAGGATTATTCGGATTGTTTTTATTGAGAGATTGGATCGTATAATGCAGAAATTGAGTGCACACGAAAGAACTTGCACTATTGAAATCCGGCCTGTTTGAATAAAACCATGCATCAATCTTACCCGGTAAAGACGTTTGCTACCGTATAGCACGCCTTTCTCTTTGTATTCATATACCTTTTTCTTTGCTTCCGTCTTCTTTATTTTGTATTGACCACGTATGTGAAGCACGAGATTTACAGTCGTGAAGCAGGATATTCACAGCTATGAAGCATGTGATTTACAGCTGTGGTAAATGCTAAATATTGACTGTCAGTGAAATAAACATGCAATGCTAATCTAATAAACATAAGCGGTGATACCTATAAACACTGTTTCCGAATCGGTGAAAGCAAGTGGCAAACAGAATGAAATATGGAGTGTAGGTAAATTTGCCTGCACTCTGTTTTTTCTTTGCCTACACCATCGCTAAATGTCGATGAACAGGGCGATGCAGCGCATGAGTGTAAGCGTGTAGGTAAAAATGGACATAAACTCCTGTTAGAGCTGAGTTCAAGTTATAGATGCGACAGCTTTTCTGGAGAATTCGATAAAAATATTGTTGTATATCACCGAAAAACAGTATGTTTGTGCGAATAAATTGCTTGATTCTCGTACTATGTGGAAAATAGCGTGGATTGAAAGACTACTATGCATTGTAATAATAGCATTTATTGCCTTGACTGCTTGTACACCTCACAAACAAAAAATGGAACAAAGTGAGATGCAGGCATTCGAAGCTTTTTTTGATGCGGATGGAGATTCTGTGTCCATTACTCCTCGGAAAGTACGTACACAAGCATTGCAGAAGATGCAGGAAGCTAAGGATAGCCTGGTGCGCTATAATTATCTGGCAGTGGCATCTAAAACTTGTTTGATGTCTTCCGATATCGATTCTGCCCGACTCTTGACACGACAGATTGAAGATTTTACAATGAAACAGCCCTTCTCTGCGCAACTGGCAGACTTAAAGTCCGAGTGCTATAATATGAAGGGAAATGTGTATGCCCGTACAGGATATATGGACTCTGCGGAAGTGTATTTCCGAAAAGCTTATGAACAACGGATGCAAGGTACAAAAATAGAGGTGGTGCCGGATATCCTGATGAATCTTGCTGATGCCAGTAACCGTTTGGGCAGATTGGATGCAGGAGCTGCCTGGTACAGGAGGGCATTGATATTGTGTGATTCGTTAGATATCGTCTCTACCAAGAAACCACCTATTTATTATGGATTGGCGCAGATCTATGTAGCTTTGCGCGATTTTGATCAATGTGATTATTATTATAATCTTGCAGCCGGAAGCTACGAAAGCATGCTGCCTTTTGAGAAGCATTTCTACCTGAACAACCGGGGTACCTCCTATTACTATCGGGGAGATTACGAAACTGCCATCAGCTACTTCAGGAGGGTTATCGATCTTACGAAAGATTATCCGGATATGCTTTTTGAACAAAATCTGGGTTGGCTGAATTTAGGCGATTGTTTCCTGCAAGTGAATGAAGCTGATTCTGCTGCAAAATATATCAGTAAATGCCAACCGTTTTTCAAGAAAACAGGTATACCGACTGCTCTCTACTATATTGATACGCAGAACGTTGAATTAGCTCTGATCCGAAAAGACTTATCCCAGGCGCAACGTATATTGACGGGAAGCGTTGCTCCTCCGGACATTGATCCGGATATGATACATATACGTAACAAATATCTGCAACAATACTACGAAGAAACAGGGAATTATCGGAAAGCTTATTTCTATCTGAAAGAGAATAACCGGATGGATGACTCTGTCCGTAACGAACGTGTAGAGATGCGTACGGCGGATCTGGCCTTGCGCTATCAACAGGACTCTACCGTGATGGCGCAAAAAGTCTTTATCAGGGAAAAGGAAAACGAAGTGCTTGAACTGCGGCAGACAAAGACATTCTGGATTGCTCTTTCCATTATAACTTTAATGGTGGTTGGCTTTATCTATACGTACAATAAGAAAAAGCGTGCTCTATTGCTTGCCCAAAATCGCCGTACTGTTTCTACTCTCCGTCTGGAAAATATTCGTAACCGCTTGTCTCCCCACTTCATTTTCAATGTACTTAATCAGGAAATGGCGGAAAGGAAAGCGGAAGAACATCAGGAACTGCCTTCTTTAGTCAAACTGATGCGACGTAATCTGGAACTGGCAGAGCAATTGTGTGTTACTTTAGAGGAAGAGCTGGACTTTGTGAAAACCTACATTGACCTGGAACGCCGTTCTTTGGGAACAACTTTCCATCCGGTGATAGAGATAGGGGATGGTGTGCACCCCGGACAAGTTCAACTTCCTTCTATGCTGATACAAATTCCTGTAGAGAATGCCGTAAAACATGCTTTAAGGGGAAAAGAGGGAGAAAGGAATTTGTGGATTATCATCAGTAGTCAGGCGAATGGAACCTGCATTAAGATAAGGGATAATGGGGGTGGTTATCGTATGAACAGCCGGAACAAGGGGACCGGTACAGGTATGAGGGTTATTATGCAGACTATCCAGATTCTGAACATGAAGAATAAGGAGGCAATAGATGTTGCTGTACATAATGTTCTTTTGCCCGGTGGTGAGGCCGGATGTGAAGTTACCTTTTTGTTACCCGATAAGTATGATTATAAAATATGATATATAATCTCGTTTTTGGTGCGGATAGGATGGGATATTGACGAATAGGCCATAAAATAGCTTGGATGGTTTTGCCCAAGGATTGAATAATGGCTATATTCGCCAAAGAATACATGAAATAAACATGGATAAATACAAAGTTATAATAGTTGATGATGATGATGTAGCACTTGAGAGCTTAAGTTTCGAGTTGGGCAAGGATGCGCGCTTTTCTCTGGAAAAAACAGCCCGAAATGGTAAACAGGGAAAGAAAGCGATTCTCAAGACACGCCCGGATCTGCTTTTTCTGGATGTTGAAATGCCGGATATAACCGGGATGGAGTTATTGCAGGAGATTCGGGATGATATTTCGTGGAATATGAGAGTCGTCTTTTATACTGCTTACGACAAATATATGATACAAGCCATTCGTGAATCCGCATTTGACTATCTGCTGAAACCTTTTGAGGAGCAGGAACTGAAAGATATACTTGCACGTTTTGTGAAACAGGCTGAGGCGGGACAAAAAGTGACATTACCTATGGGAATGCCACTGCATAGTGGACAGACGTTCATTGTATTTACCCCGACAAATGATATGCGTGCATTGCGTTCTGCTGAGGTTGGCTTTTTCCGGTATTGTTCCGATCGTAGGCAGTGGGAAGTGGTGCTTAATGATCAGCCGCCGTTGGTATTGCGCCGTGGAATGACTGCCGAACAGATAACCCAGTACTCGCCTTGTTTTGTCCAGATACATCAGTCTTATATTATTAATATTGATTATCTGATGATTATTAAGGATAGCAAATGTTTATTGTATCCTCCTTTTGATAAGATAACAGAACTTTTAGTTTCAAGAAAATACAAGAAGGAGCTGCAAGATCGATATTGTTTGTAAATGAAATACGTATTGGTTAGGGAGTCGGCACTTGGATAGTGTTGATAAAGGAAAGAGGGCGCTAAACGTGATGTTCAGCGCCCTCTTCTCCAATTTATTTATTAATTCAAAAGGATATTTCTAATTGTTGGCATAAAATTATTTCATTTCGATACCCTTGTTCTGCAAAGTGACATTCAATACTCTTGCATATTCAGCATATTGCTTGTCAGTCAGTGCTTTTCTCATCAACTTCAAGTTTCCATCAACTGCATTGTGAAGTTTCTTTTAATGTTAATCCTAAACGTTTTATAATACCTACTTTTGATTTGTTATACCTAAAAACAATTCTAACTCTAAAAATCTAATACCTATTGAAAACAGCTCTAAGCGCTTAGCTTTTTCTTTTTACCTGTGCAAATATAGGAATGTGTTTTATAACACAAAAATGAAAAAGAAAGAAAGTGATGCTAAGGTGACTATTTTTTGATATATATCAATTATATGATGTTATTTTGATTGTTTAAGGCCTTTTCCGTAATATGAATGTAATATAGTTATCGCGCACGGTTAAGCATAATGGTAGCAAGCGCTTGGTGAAAATATAAATAGCCTATTGGGTAGACATTTTCTGCATGCTGCGCGAACTTCGGCAGGAACAGAAGGACACGGTTATTAACAAGAGAAGAATATAATGCTTCATGGTATAATCTTATTGAATATATGGTGGCAAGTTTTCATTGTCAATAATCTCATCGGGCAGTTGCATCGTTATTCTTGCTTCCGAACTGATTCCTACAAATCCGAGCCCGCCTTTTACATTGCTTGGTATCATGACCGGTTCCATGAGTGCTTCTTCATAATTGCCCGATTCCAGAGTATTTAGGGCTTTTAAATAGCGGAATTCAGCTTCACTGATGCTGAGCAGGCGGACAGTGATACTTTTGGAGCGGCGAGTGACGTTATAAAGCCATAAATTGTAATCATGATAAAGTTGAGTATAAACCTTCAATGTACAGGTAGCATCAGAAAAGCGGTCATCGGTAAAGACATTATATTTATTCTCAATGTAGCTACCAAATAAATCATCTTCATCGTCTTCACTGCTGCTGGGTTTTCCATCTGTCAGTATCACATCTTCTCGATTGATGATACTTGTTTCTCTGGCATAGAGGACGGTATCTATACGGCTGTCGTATTGTCCGTGAACAGCAATGTCATTCCAAATGTCCAAGCGGTAGTAATTTTTCTCATTAGGGCGGTCTTGTAGAGTAATCTTAAACTGGCGATGAGGTTCCCATCCACTGTACACTCTGATGGGGATGAGACATGTATCTATTTGGATGGAACTTACCGGATGAGGAACGGTAACTTCGGCTGTTGTATGATATTTGCCATTTTCAGCTATGGCTTCCAGGCAGATTTGCTCACCGGCTTTCAAAGGGGTAGTGATGCGGAATTTTTTGCGTTTTGCTATTTCCGGGAGGTTATTGAGGGGTGCATTAGGATCGTAGACCACATCCAGGCTGCCAATAGGCTTGAGTGGGGGAAGTTCTTCCGCCTTTTCGACAAGCTTCCCGTTGACATATAGGTTTACAGTAGCTTCTTCTACGTGTGAGAGGCCATGTGTACCACTTAGGTTGAGATATACGTAGTTTTCCGGTTCTCCTGCATCAAGGAGGGCGTTCATAATGAGTTGTGGCTCACTGTGAGCCGGGGTATAGGGGATTTCATTCTCGCAGGAGGTGGAGAAAAGGATGATACCTATATATATAATAAGGTGCAAAGAGCAAATTCTTGTTTTCATTTTTTTGTTTCCGGTTCTATGGTTATTTGTTGTCATATTTTAGAACTTGTATGTATAGGTGACAGATGGAATGATCGGTAGCAAAGTTATTTTCTTTATGAATAGCTTTGATGTATTATAGCCACCTGTGTATTTACCGTGTTCATCTTTATAGGCGAGGTAATCATAATCGCGCCGTTTGCCATAAACGAGTGTCGGGTTCATTGAATTATAAGCATTGTAGAGGCTGATGTTCCAGGTTCGCATGCCATGTTTGGTTTTCTTGTTGAAGTTCACTCCAATGTTCAATCTATGGCTGGCAGGTAGACGGTAGTTATTACGTTTGGAGATGTAGTCAGTTTGTTCTATGCTGCCATCAGGTTTGAGAATGACCGTTTGCTGCTCCGGTAAGGTAACTGTTCCGCCACTATTGTATATCCAGGAAGCTCCAATGTCAATGCGTTCACTGAATTTATGGTTCAGGCAGAGGCTAATACTGTGCCGGCGGTCGTATTTATAGGGAAAACGCTCACCATCGTTGATACTGCCGTCTTTGAATTGGCGATCTGCTTTAGCCAGGGTATATGCCAACCAACCGGTGGTTTTGCCTATGGTCTTTTGCGCCATGAACTCTATGCCCATTGAACGACCTTCACCCATTTCCACTTTCTCTTCCCAGTTGGTTGAACTGCCAAAGAAAGAAACCCCGTTCTGGTATTCCAGTACGTTTCGCATCTGTTTGTAATATCCTTCAATGGAGAACTCCCACCCCCGGATTCCGGTATAATATCCGCCTAAAGAGTATTGGTTAGCACGCATAGGACGTATGTTTTTGGTAATAGGTACCCATAAGTCTGTGGGCATGGCGAGTGGAGTGGAGGAGAGTTGGTGTACATATTGAGCCATCTGAGAGAAAGATGCCTTTACTGAGAAATCATGATCGAAGCGATAATGAACGGAAAGTCGCGGTTGTATGGAGAAATAATTCTTCCCCTGTGTATTGAACAGAGAAACGTGTACTCCTGCATTTAAACTGGTACGGCTACCTATATCAAAATTATCTTCTGCATAAACAGAAGCCTCATGTCCGTGCAGGTAACTGTTCGAAATACTATTATACAAGGTATCTTGTTCAGTTACGCCATTCTCCTCTTCTTTCATTTTCGAAGTATTGGTTTCCGGACGGAAGGTATGGTATAGGTATTCTACACCAAACTTAATGTGGTGTGAAGGAATAGGTGTATAGTCGAAGTCTGTCCGGAAACTCCAATCGCGGATTCCTGAACGATACTCAGAATCGTATTGATAGAAGTAGGAGTGGGATGGAGAGTAGATATTTTCTTCTTTTGCTTTGCCTTTTAAGATCATGCGATAGCTGTTGAAGGCTACGGTTGTATTGCTAAACAGTTTGTTGGTAAATACGTAATTCCAGCGTCCTGCAACGATTGTATTTCCCCAGTTCAGCCCATTTTTGCTTTCATAACAATCGCTAGTACCGTAACTCTCTTTGAAGTTATAGTGATAGTGATCCTTTCCATGATAAAAACTCAGGAAAAGCCGACTGCGATCGTTAAACTTATGATTTACTTTGGCATTGAGGTCATAGAAGTAATAATTGAACTCATCACCGTCACTGCTGAAAGCTTTTCCCATAAAAGCTGTGTGCGTGGTACGTCCACTAAGCGAAAAAGAAGTGCGATCTTTGATAATAGGTCCTTCCAAATGTATTTTATCAGTGAGTGTACCTATGCTCAGTGCACCATGATAACGTTTCATATCCCCGTCGTTGGTACGCACGTCTACAATAGACGAGAGACGTCCGCCATAGCGTGCCGGAAAAGAACTCTTGAACAGTGTAACCTTTTTCACAGCTTCGGGTGTGAAGATAGAGAAGACACCTAATAGATGGTCAGCATTATATATAGGAATACCGTCCAGCAATATCAAGTTCTGATCCGGTCCTCCACCACGTACATATAAACCGGAGAAGCCTTCGGTTCCTGCCTGTACGCCTGGCATTAGCTGGATGGTTTTCAATATATCAGCCTCCCCCAGTACAGCGGGTGTATGTTGTATTTGTGCCATGGGAATCTCATGTGCACCCATGGCGGTGGCTTGGATGCCGGCTTCCTTTTTGTCCGAAAGTATGATCACTTCCGCCAGTTCGTTATTAGTGTTCAGGCGAATATTGAGCACGGTGTCTTGGTTTAGCGGGAACGAACTGTGCTGTGTTTCGTACCCTAAATACGAAAAACTTAATTCTGCATCTCCCTCAGGTAAGGTGAGGGTATAGAAACCGAAAGGATTGGTGGCAGTGCCCACACGCTGACGACTATCGAGAACATTGGCACCAATCAGCGTCTCGGAAGACGCTCCGTCTGTCACGTATCCGCTGATCGTGAACCGTCGGCTTACGGTTTTCTGCGGCATGGGCCGCTTATGTAGCAAAATATGTTTTCCTGATATTTCGAAGCCTATAGGCTGCATTTCAAAAGCCTTTCGCAGGATTTCATTGATAGTGAGATCGCGGACAGCCAATGTGATACGGCTATTCAAGCGTACTTCTTCTCCATAGATGAAGCTGTAACCGGTTTTTTGTTCCATTTGTTTCACAAACTCTTCCAGCGTGGCATTTTGTAGTTTAATACTAAAACGCGTTTGTGAAGGATTGGCCTGTAGAACACAAGTGGCAAATACGAGCGTGCTTTGCAGAGCACAGGTCGAGAGGAGAACCGCTCCCATCAGGAATAATTTCCTGATGGTGCGGGGTGAGCAGATAGAAGATTTCATTCTAGTTTAATTTTTGTGTGATTGTTATAGTGTCATTAGTTTTTGTGTATCCAAACTTTTGGTTGCGACAAAGCAAAGAAAGGATTTCTTCCAATGTTTCACCATCGGAAAAAGTAGCCGTCATGTGGTAGTTCTGCAAGTCAGCATCTTCTATACGAATGTCCGTATGAAAAGCATTGGAAAGTTGCCGGACAATCTCCTGCAGAGGGATACTTTTAAAAAGCAGTGTTCCGTTTCTCCAGGCAATCTCTTCCGATGCATCCTTTTCGGTGTGTAAAGTTAAGCTCTTTTTATCCTTATTGTAGATAGCACTTTCGTTAGGTGAGAGTACCAAGCGTTCTTCTTCTTTACCGATAAGGCTGACAGCAACAGAACCTTCCAGTAACGTTGTTTTAACTTGCGCATCTTCGGGATAGGCTTCGATATTGAAATGAGTACCCAAAACTTGTACTATAACCGCTTCGGCCTTTACCTTGAAAGGGTGTGCCGCATCTTTACTGACTTCGAAGTAAGCTTCACCCTGCAATTGTACTTTCCGGTCTTTTCCTCTGAACCGTTCGGGGTAAGTCAGGGTAGAGTAGCGGTTCAGTACAATTTCCGTTTGGTCGGGTAATGTTATACTACGTGTTTCTGCCAGCGTGGATACGGTTTGCAATGGTACCGGGGCGAACATATAGTATGCCCACCATCCCAGTACGCAAAGCACGGCAACGGCGGCTGCATTCGCCATAGTGCGCAATGGAAGAATGCGGTGTTGCAGACGTGGTAACCGTTTTTCTAGAAGTATCCAACTGTTAGTTTTGGAAAATTTTCCTCTCGGCGAACGGGTGGAGGCTACGAGTTTATTGAGTATTTTTTCAAAATCTTGTTCCATGTTCTTCATCTTTCTTTTCTATAAAGACAGGTGAAATGAAAAAACTCCCTACGCTAAATCCTTTTTTTATTTGGAAAATTGCATCTTTTGCTGATTCATTCTCATTATTTATTATAGTGAAAGTCAGGTTTAGGTTATTTGGGTTGCAGGTAGACCGTGATTTGTGTTCTTTTCGCTTCCTTGTCCTGCGGGATACAGACGATACGAAACTCTGCCTTATTTTTAATTTTCTTGGGATAGATCTTCACGTGCAGATTGGCAGATTTCTTTTTTGCAGGAATAATAACCTTTTTATCCTCGATACTGAATACGACTGTTTGTCCTGGCATACTAACTCCGTTGATAAGGACTTCCCGGTCTTCTTTTTTCTTCTCCGCAGCGATAATTTTAATGTCGAACTCTTCAACATCTTTACTCCTGTCGAATGAATAATTCTTGGTAGTCTTGTCAAAGCCTACATACTCTTCGGGATAATTGGAATTGTTCTCACTGCATGCGGCAAGGATGAAGAGAATAGCTGCAGCTCCCGCCATTTGTTTACAAAGTTGTTTCATACTGTTTTAATTTAGTCTAGTTTATAGTTCATAATTAAAGACAGGGGAGGAGAAAGAAGTCCCTATAGGAATAAAACTAAAATGTGTTAATGTGTGGAAGAAGGGGGAATATATGATTATGGCTCTTGTTGGATCATGTATTATCCAGCAAGAGCCATCTGATATAAAGGAGCTATATTTTAATTAGCTTGATTCTCAACAGTATTTTGATAGCTGACAGTCCTTACATATTCTATCTGGACATTACTCTGTTCATTCTCCTCTAACAGCATAGAATGAGGTTCCGGTACTGCGAGCTTTATTTCTGTCGCGTTGAAATTCCGTGTAAAGCGGATCATTCCTGCCTTCTGAGCTTGTGCTTCAATAGCATGCAGATAGAAATTCTCCAGACGTAATGAGTCATTTTCACCGGAGGCGGAAATGAATTCCCTTACATTGGTTGTTTTGACGTGAGATAAGTATATGTTACGGAAATGAGGGTAGCCTTTCTCCGGAGGATCTACCGGGGTGAGCATTGTTTGCCAATGTTCCGGTATTTCTTTGCCTTTATACTCTTCAGGCAGTGTGCTATAGCTGTATTTAGGATTCCAGTTAGGCTCGGCTCCAAGAACTCTGCGGTTATTTTCGGCTTCTACCCGGGTTACATAAATATTCTCGATGGTTCCGCCACGGGTTGTGGCGCTCTTTAGTTGCAATATAACCGAAGTCCCCATGGCTTTGAGGTCGTGAGCCAGTACATTGCGTATGCTGCCGGAAGTTTCGCTGCCGCATGTAATCAATCCTCCACCTTTGTGAGCGATACAATTGCGTATCACTACATTTTCTGTAGGGCGGTTCACGCGTAAACCGTCGGCATCTCTGCCTGCCTTCAGGCATATATTATCATCGTTACAGTCTATTTCACAGTTCTCTATCAAGATATTTGTGGATGAATCTATATCGATGCCATCCGTACTGGGACCACGTCCGCCAATATTGTTATTAATAATTAATCCGTCTACTGTACAGTGGTCAGAGTATAAAATCTGGCATCCCCAAAAACCGGTACGCATCAATGTGAAATTACTTAGAGTGACGTCCGAACTATTTTCAACAAGGATACCGCGGACGCGCTTACAGTCGTAATCCACGATCCAGCGTAACCCTTTGGCTTCGTATTCTTTTCGCATAGCCCAGTATTTATCCCAATATATCTTACCCCGGCAATCCAGAGTCCCTTCACCGCTGACAGATGCTTTCTCTTCGCCGATGATGTTGATTACTGCTGCGGGCCATACCATCTCAATACCTGCAATGCGCGAGCGGAATTCCGGATAACAATGAATATCAGGACAGGCTATCAGGGTCACGCCTTTGCTTATTTGCAGATTAACCCCGCTTTTAACAAAGAGTGCTCCTGTCAGATAATAACCCGGTTGCAGCGTAACGGTTCCTCCTCCGGAGAGTGCGCAACTGTCTATTGCTTTTTGAATGGCATCTGTACTAAGAACTGTACTATCGGCAACAGCACCGAAGGAGTTAGCGGATACCACTGTACTACTATCCGGTAATTGCCGGCTACCTACATTCTCTGTCCAAGAGAAGTCCGGTTGTTGAGGGATTTTTCCCCATTCAAAGTTATTAGTATCAAGTCGGGGGTGTGCACACGAAAAAAGAAGTGCTCCTGACAAGAGCAGGGAAAAGGTATATCTTCTTTTCATATAATTAAAGTATTGATTATTAATTGTCATCCGATCTCTATGAATCCTACTGAAAAAATCACCGCTAAAGTAGGGCATTTACATCATTTGTTATATAGAGGTATGTACAGATGCATGTAATATTTGTTTTTGTGCGCTATTTATACCCTGTCCATACCTGAGTTGTATCCGAACAGTACTTGCTCCGTACATTCTCCACTCAGAGGTACCTCTACACGGAGAAAGTACGGTGTTGGTACGGAGCAAGTGCGTTTCAAGAAAGGCTGGGAGTACTGGAATCTGATGAAAAGCACGATTTTCTATGTTTTTGTCTGTTTTTACATTGCCTCTTTTCTTATATGGTGCTAAGTTTGCGATACATTTTAATATTATTGAAAAATAGAGGATATGAGACAGCTATTCGTGATTTTGCTTGCACTGGGTATTGGGATGCCGGTAAATGCCAAACAGATAACTTTCACAAAGAAGGGGGTAATTCATTACTGCATGAGTGGACAAGACACTCTTATTGTTCAGACTGCTTTAAAAAAACACTATACTTTGTCTATTGCTCCGTACAAAGGTGATAAGGCTTGTGCTATCAGTTATACATTCGATGACGGTTTGGCAGAACAATATTCATTGGTTGCTCCTCAGTTTGAGAAAAGGGGATTCCGGGGTACATTTGCTATTAATGGTTCTAAGATTAATAGCGATGGTGGACTAACTACGGATACCACGAGGATGAGCTGGGAGCAAGTGAAAGACTTATCGGACAGAGGACATGAGATATCGAATCATGGTTGGAAACATAAGAATTTTGCCCGATTTCCGTTAGAGGAAATCAGAGAGGATATTTATAAGAACGATAGTGCCATCTTTGCCAATACAGGAGTCATGCCCCGCACTTTTGTGTATCCTAATAACAATAAGAAAGAAGAGGCTAAGAAGATTGCTGTTCAGAACCGGGTAGGTACAAGAACCAAACAACGTTCTATCGGTAGTAAATCTACTCCTCAGAACCTGGAAGCTTGGGTAAATACTTTAATAGAAACTAATGATTGGGGGGTAGGGATGACGCATGGCCTGACCTATGGTTATGATGCTTTTCGTGATCCACAACGCTTCTGGGATCATTTGGATCAAGTAAAAGCGAAGGAGGATAAAATCTGGGTTGGGACATTTCGTGAAGTGGCAGCTTATGTTGAAGAAAAGGGAGCGACTCAGTTGGATATTGTATGTGAAAAAAATCATTTAAGAATAACTCCGGAATTGACTTTGGATAAGGAGTTATTTATAGAACCGTTGACGCTGGTTATTAAAGGAAAGCAGATAAAAAAGATTTCCGTCAGACAAGATGGGAAGAAACTGCCTGTGCTACTTCATACAGATAAAGCCGTTTTTGACTTTAATCCTTATGGAGGGGTGATAGAAGTAAATCTTAAATAAGTAAAACTATAAAAACACGTCTGTTATGAAATGTAAGAATTAGCAGACATAAAACTTTATTAAAAACGAAAGTCTTATGAAAAAGGTGATGATATCTTTTATTTTGTTTTTTATCCTTGTTGTAAGTAGTTGTTATGTAGCAGCTTCCAAACCAGTTCATGTAATTATTACAGCAGGTCAGTCGAATACTGACGGACGGACCTCAAATAAGGACTTACCAGACTATATTAAAGCATTGGCAAAAGATACTGTGGAGTATTCCGAAGGGGCATATCCTTATTGCCGGATTGCACAGAATGATCCGGATGGAAAATTCATTCCTTTTTGGCCTCGGGCTGCGCGAAGTGAGCGAAATAACTTGTGGGCCTATGATGCTGTGACTTATTATTGGCTGGAACAGTTATTAAAAGATAAATTTTATGTGATTAAATGGGCAGTTGGTGGAACCTCTATTGCTCCTAATTATGATTCTGCAAAAGGAAGATATTGGTCGGCAGATCCTGAATGGCTATCTCAAACAGAATCGACATCTAAGGGAGGAAGATCGCTGTTATTGTCATTTATTCAGGAAATAGATATTTGTATTGATCAAACTCTTTCGAAGTTGGAAGAAGGGTATCAAATTGATGCTTTTCTTTGGCATCAGGGGGAGAGTGATCAGCGTAAGGGAAAAGATTATTATGACAATCTGAAAGCTGTAGTCACTTATGTACGCACACATTTAAGTCAGAAAACAGGCAAGGATTATTCGAAGCTTCCCTTTATATTCGGCACAGTTGCCAGAAGTAATAAATCCTATAGCAGTGAGGTGGAAGCAGGTATGCGCCGCTTGGCAGAGGAAGATTCAAATGCTTATCTGATAGATATGTCTGATGCAGAGTTATTGAATGACCGACTTCATTTTAATAAAAAATCGGCAGAGCATTTGGGGCGGGAAATGTATAAGCGTTTGGCTGAAATAATGTTTTAAAGGAATTCCGGAAACGTATTGATAATATAAATTAGTGGGTATGAAATTGATTTTACGGACTTTATCGTGTATTCTCGGAGTGTTGCTTTCCAATATGATTGCACATGCGCAGTTGTCGACACCCCAAGTGCTTTCATCAAACATGGTCTTGCAGCAGGGACAGAAGATTCCTGTATGGGGAACGGCCGAACCTAATGAGTCTATTTTAATTTCTTTCGGTAAACAGCGGGTGAAAGTACGTGCAAATGCTTCAGGACGCTGGATGGCCGAGTTGAAGCCGATGGCTGCCAATAAAAATCCTCAGCAAATGTCGATAAAAGGGAAAAGAACAAGTATTGTTTATGATAATATTGTTGTAGGTGAAGTTTGGTTATGTTCCGGACAGTCGAATATGGTATATAAAATGAAACTACCGGGTAATTATGCCCTTCCGGCAAAAGGAGAGAATCTGGCTGCTTTGGAGCTCCGGAAACCGGCTAATGAGATGATTCGTGTCTTTGTGGTCAGGCGCGACGATAAACCGGTATCGTGGAAGGTGGCAGACGGCGAAAGTCTTGCAGAAGTTTCAGCAGTTGGTTACTTTTTCGGAAAAGCCCTTCAAGAACAGCTTGATGTACCCGTAGGTATTATAACAGCTGCCGTAAATGGATCGCGCATAGAGACTTGGACATCGAAGGAAGCGTATGAACATTCTCCGGTTTTCGGTCCGCAACTTAAAGAAGGTGAAGGTAAAATGGATGGCATGATTCCGGGTGGCCGGTATGAGACAATGGTTCTTCCTTTGATTCCCTTTGCCATTAAAGGCTGTCTTTGGTATCAGGGAGAGAGTAATTGCATGATACGTGACAGGCAATATGCTGAAAAGTATCAGGTATTGGTAGATAGTTGGAGGGAGGCTTTTAATGTTCCGGGTGCACTGTTCTATTCTGTATTATTGGCTCCGCATCTCTATTCTAATAGAATGTCTAAAGACAGGCCACCGGTTACTGCCGAAGAGTTGCCGATATTCCATCAGCAGCAGATAAAGGCGAGGAGCATGATCCCGAATACTGATTTTGTTGTGGTATCGGATCTTGTAGATAAGCTGAGGGATATTCATCCTTCTTATAAATGGAAAGTGGGAGAGCGTCTGGCACGTGTAGCTTTAGCTAAAGATTATGGCTTGGCGGAAGTGGTTTGGTCGGGTCCTTGTGCCGATAAGGCGGAAGTTGTGGCTGATTCCATAGTGGTATCTTTCGGGCACGTTGCTGATGGGCTGAAAACAAACAATAAAGGTCGCTTGGACTGGTTTGAGATTGCAGGAAAGGACGGAGTGTTCCGCCCGGCGTTGGCAGATATAAGAGGACGGAATAAAGTAGTCGTTTATCATCCTGAGATCGTGCAACCGGTACAGGTGCGTTTCGGTTGGCATGAAACGGCAATGCCAAATCTTGTAAATTCGGAAGGTTTGCCTGCGATTCCTTTTTCAAGGGTTTCTTTGTCAGAAAGGTGAAAAAATACAAATGGTATAATGGGTGTTTTATTTTTCTAACTGGAAAGATATTTTTTCCCAATAGGAGAAAAATAGTTTAGTAATAGCTGATAACAGCGCAGCCCTTTATTTGTGTAATTTGCTTGTCAATACCCCTTTGTTCCCGGATGGTGTAGCCATCTGCGCAAAAGGATGTAGCCATCTGAGGTAAAGGGTGTACCTTGGAAAAGAATGGTTATTGTGCATAAGTTGATTTTTAATTATCGTTCTTCAGAAGGCCTGTTTTAAGGGTCCGTTTTTTCATGGAAAATCATGTAAAAGTATGGAGAATAGTGCCGGAAAGCGATGGGTAGGATACCTTTTTAACCGTGCGTTTGTTTTTACATGCTTTTGTACTATTTTACATTCAATCACATAATCTATGTGGTTACATTTGCAATCTGTTTCAAGTAACGTTTTTGATTTATCAAAATTAAATTGAGAATTAAAACTATAATGTTAACTAAAAAAAAGAATGCATGAAAAACAGAAGAAAAAGCAATCTGTTTGGTTGCCTGCATGAGTTCAGGCAATTTTTCTTCATTACATTGCTATCAGTGCTTTCCGTGAATCTCTATGCGCAGCAGAGAGGTATTCAAGGTGTTGTGGTAGATGGTAATGGAGAAACTATCATTGGAGCTAATGTTTTGTCGGAAGACGGCAAGGCTGGAGTGATTACCGACCTGGATGGTAATTTCAAATTGGATGTCCCGGTGGGTACTAACATTAAGATTTCATACATTGGTTATAAGACCAAGGTATTGAAAGCGACTGCCGGGAATATGAGGATTGTTTTATTGGAAGATTCCGAAATGCTCGCCGAAGTGGAAGTGGTAGCCTATGGCGTGCAAAAGAAAGTGACGGTGACCGGTGCGCTTTCGAGTGTGAAAACGGATGATTTGGTTCGTACACCGGTGTCTTCCGTAAACAACGTGTTGGCAGGTCAGCTTTCCGGTGTGACTACCGTACAGTATTCGGGTGAGCCGGGTTCGGATGCTGCCAAGATTTTCGTACGTGGTCAGGGTACTTGGGCAGATTCTGAACCGTTGATTCAGGTGGATGGCGTGGAACGTTCCATGGCGGACATTGACCCCGAAGACATCGAAAGCATCACTGTGCTGAAAGATGCCTCGGCGACGGCCGTATTCGGTGTGCGCGGTGCCAACGGTGTAGTATTGATTACCACCAAGCGCGGTAAGGAAGGACAGGCCAAAATTGACATCAACACCTCTTTCTCTGCGTTGACTCCGACTAGTCTCTTAGAGCAGGCAAACAGTTATGAATACGGGACTTTCTTCAACCAGATGCAGCGGAATGACTTTGACTTCTCTAGCGGTGAGACGTTCACTCCGATGTTCTCGGATGGAGTGCTTGAGAAATTCCAGGACGGCAGCGACCCCATCCGCTTTCCGAGTATGCGTTGGGTCGATTACATCATGAAAGATGTTACCATGCAATCCAAGCATAATGTCAACATCAGCGGTGGTACCAAGACCATGCGCTACTTTGTTTCTGCCGGTCTCATGACACAAGGTGGTCTGTTTACCGAATTTGATGATTTTCATTATGACTACCGCTATCAGCGTTTCAACTATCGTGCTAACCTCGACTTGGATGTGAGCAAGACTACCACTTTGTCGTTCAACCTGGCCGGTTCGGTAGACAATGCACAGAAGCCCCGTACCAGTCAGGGCGCTTCCGGCATGATTATGAGTATGCTGCAGGCCACTCCTTTCAGCAGTCCGGGTATCGTTGACGGAAAGAATATCGCCACTACCACCGATTATAGCGATGGACTGACCTTGCCTTTTACAGGAGGCGGTGCCATGAATTATTACAGCAGTGGAGGTACCGGCGGTTATTACCATTACAATAACAACAAGTTGCAGTTAGATCTTGCATTGGATCAGAAGTTGGACTTCATCACCAAAGGCCTTGCATTTAAGCTCAAAGGTTCGTATAACAATATGTTCAACGTGACCAAAGGAGGTACTGTGGGACGTGCTTCATATTTTCCTGTTATTCAAGAGGATGGCAGTATTCTTTATCGTAAAGAAGGCGAAAATACTCCCGTCAGTTACAGTGAAGATACCGGAAAGGCGCGCGACTGGTATTTTGAGGCACAGTTGAACTACAATCGCACTTTCGGTGATCATTCCGTAGGCGCATTGGTGCTCTATAACCAGAGCAAGAATTACTATCCTAGCACTTATTCGGACATTCCGCGCGGATATGTAGGTTTGGTGGGCCGTGTCACTTACGACTACAAGAGCCGTTATATAACCGAGTTCAATGTAGGTTACAATGGTTCCGAAAACTTCCACCCCGACCGCCGTTTCGGTGTGTTTCCGGCAGGCTCTATCGGTTGGGTGGTCAGCGAGGAAAGCTTTTTCAAGCCCTTGAAAAAAGCCATCCCTTTCTTGAAGTTCCGTGCCTCATGGGGTTTGGTAGGTAACGACAAAGTGGGTGGCTCGCGCTTCATGTATCTGGCCGATCCCTTTCTGTATAGTGATAAGATGGGTACCCGTGGCGGTTATGCCTACAACTTCGGTGTAGAAAACTCAGTGCTGCTCCCGGCTTATTATGAGGATGTGAACAACAAGAACAACCCAGAGGTGACTTGGGAAAAGGCGTTCAAACAAAACTACGGTATCGATGTCAACTTATGGAACGACCGTCTGCGTGCCACTTTCGACTACTATAAGGAACACCGTACGGACATCCTGCTGAAAGACTACACTGCACCCGCCATCGTAGGCTTCCAGCCGCCTTACGCCAATCTGGGTGTGGTAGACAGCTGGGGATGGGAAGTTTCCTTGAACTGGAATCACAAGGTGAACGATAACTTCCGCTATTGGACTACGCTGAACCTCTCTCACAACCAGAATGAGATTATCGAGAAAAAGGAATCTCCCTATACCAATGCTTACCAGTATGAGAAGGGACACCGGATCGGTGCTCGCTATATGTACAAATTCTTCCGTTTCTATGACGAAGACACGCCCCGTTTGTACGAAGAAAAATTCGGCCAGCCTTTCCCGAAACAGCTCGTTAACTTGAAAGACGGTGATGCCGTGTTTGTGGACTTGGACGGTAACGGCGTAATCAATGAAGACGATAAGACCCGTGAGTTGGGCTATACCGACGACCCGCAATACATTGCCGGTCTGAATGCCGGTTTTGCATGGAAAGATTTCGAATTCAACATGCAGTGGACGGGTTCTTGGGACGTATCGCGTGTCATCAGCGACGTGTTCCGCTATCCGTTCCTGGACCGTACGACGAAAGACCGCGGCGGCTTGCTGAAATATCATGTTGAGAATACATGGAATCCCGACAGACCGGGGCAGGATTATGAATATCCGCGCGCCACTTGGTCCAACGGAGCTAACAACAACTATCAGGAGTGCGCTCTTTATGAAAAAGATGCGAAATATCTGCGTTTGAAGACGATTATGCTTGCTTATAACATGAAACTTCCTTTCTTCAAGAAGATTGGATTGGATCGTGCCCAAGTGGCATTGAGCGGTTACAATCTGCTGACCTTTACTCCTTTCATTTGGGGTGACCCCGAAACACGTGCCAGCGCTTCGCCCTCGTACCCGCTTCAACGTACTTATACCATTAGTCTGAAACTTAATTTTTAAGCAAAAATGAAACTGAATATCAAATATATCATAGGTGTGGCAGCTGTGGCTACTCTCGGAATGGTTTCTTGTACGGATGAGATAAAGTTCGGAAACGCATTTCTGGAAAAGGCTCCGGGCGGCACGGTGACTGCCGATGAGGTGTTTTCCAATCCGGAATATACCCGTAACTTCTTGGCGAGTATTTACTCTACACAGTATTACAATCTGCCCACCAATTCCACGAACGCTGCTCCGCAGTGCCAGAACTATTGGAAAGGAATGCCCGATGCGTTGGGGGATGACTTCCATCTTTTCTTCAACAATACCACAGTGTTTTCCAAATACTATGCCGGTGCGCTGAGTTCGGCTATTGATGACAAAAAGAACGGCAATATTTATCCTTATACGAACGAATTTATCTGGGAGAATGTGCGTCACAGCTGGATGCTGATTGAACGCATTAATGAAGTGCCCGACATGAGCGATGCCGAGAAAGCCCGTATAGCAGACGAAGCACGATGCCTGCTGGCTTATACTTATTTTATCGCTTTCCGTTGGTATGGCGGTCTGCCTATTATCCGCCAGTCGTTTATCGGCTCCGAAAGCAGTTACGACCTGCCCCGGCGCAGTGTGGAATCTACCGTGAACTTCATGCTGGAACTGCTGGATACAGCAATCGCCAACAAAGCATTGCCGTGGGCTTACACCGGTGCGGAAGCACAGTCGGAAACAGGCCACTGGACTTTGGCGGGTGCTATGGCGTTGAAGTGTAAGGTGCTGGCTTTCGCCGCGTCTCCTTTGTTCAATGATTTGCAACCTTATTATCAAGGCAAATATACGCTGGAAAATGAAGCTGATACCTGCGCTTGGTATGGTGGCAGCAAACCCGAACTGTGGACGAAACTGAAAGGCGCATGCGATGATTTCTTTACACAAATGAGAAGCCAGGGGCATTATCAGTTGATAAAACCGGCCGGAAATACGCAGGAGGATTACCGTTATGCCTACCGTAGCGGCTACATTCTGGAAAACAGTACTGAAATTCTGCATAGTGTCCGCCGTAGTAAAAATGCCAGTGGTAATGATTATGGCTGGTTCAATTTGGGATTTGGCTCTGCGGTAGATGGTAGCAAAACCAATGGTCGCTACGCCTATTGTCCTACGCAAGAATACGTCGAGATGTTCCCTTGGGCAGACGGTACTCCGTTCGATTGGGAAAAAGCGGAGAAAGAAGGCCGATTGGACAATATGTTCATTCAAGGCGATACCGTGAAAGGCAAACAACAGTTGCAGAATATCCGCTATACCCGCGACCCTCGTCTGTATGAAACCGCAGTGGTAAACGGTGCACGCCAAGCCGTGAACTGGGGTGACGGACGTGCCAGCGGTAATAACTGGGAAACTTGGGTAGGTGGTACTAATGCCAAACAAGATCCGAAAACCAATTCAGGGATATATGCCACCGGTTACCGTATGCTGAAATATCTGGTAGGTAGTGTCATGAACAGGAAGTTCCCGCAGTGGAATGCCATCATGTTGAGCGACATCTACTTGACATACGCGGAGGCCATCGTGCAGACCAGAGGTAGTTTCACGGAAGCCATCGATTACGTGGATGCCGTACGTGCTCGCGTGGGTCTGAAAGGACTGGTGGAATGCAATCCCGATAAGGACCTGACATCTAACAAAGAAAATCTGCTGGCGGAAATCATGCGTGAACGTGCTTGCGAATTGGCTTTCCAAAACGAACGCTACTTCGACTTGATCCGTTATAAGCGTGCCGACTTGTTGGAACGTCCGCTTCACGGCTTGCGTATTTATCGTTTGGTGAAGAATGGTAATGATTGGGTACGTTCCGAAGAACAGTGGTACAATAAGTCTTTCAACAAAGGCTTGGAGGAAGACGATCCTAACTTCTACGAACCGTCACACTTCGACTTCGAACGCTTCCAAATCACTGACACCCGTATTTGGTGGAAAGATGGTTTTGATCCGAAGTGGTACTTACAACCGTTCCCTATTACGGAAGTGAACAAGAATTACGGTTTGGTACAGAATGCCGGATGGTAACCCCTTTAATAATGAACAATCAAAAGGTATAAAGTAAAATAATACGTTATGAATAAAAAATATATAATTGTGTTGTCGCTCTTTGCTGGTTTGTGCCTGCCGACGACGGCACAGGAATCAAACGAAGAGCAGACCGACAAGTTTGTAGGCCAGACCATAGATGTAGGTGCCGAGCGATTGCTGACCCGTGAGGAGGCTACCGGTTCCGTGTCGGTCATTAGTTCCGAAACTACCGACCGTCGTAGTGCCAAGAATATCGGCAACTCCATTATTGGTCAGGGCAATGGCCTGATATCGTTGCAGAGCGGTGGTCGTTATGCAGATGTGAATCCTACTTTCTATATACGCGGGCTGCAAACATTGAACGGCAAGAACTCGCCGTTGGTCATGATCGACGGTATACAGCGAGACATTGTAAGCATCGCTCCCGAAGAAGTGGAAAGCGTCATCGTCCTGAAAGATGCGGCAGCAGTCGCCCTCTATGGATATAAGGGAATCAATGGAGCAATCAATATCGTGACTAAGCGCGGTAAGTACAACTCGCGCAGTGTCAAGGTGACATACGATCATTTGTTTACTTCGCTTGCCAACAAACCCAAATTCGTAGATGCCTATACGTATGGATTGGCCGTCAACGAAGCCCGTATCAACGATGGTCTGACAGGGCGTTACAGCAATCAAGAGCTCAATGCTTTGCGCGATGGAACCATGCCTTATCTCTATCCGAACGTGAACTGGGTGGATGAAACGTTCCGCGACAATGCGATGACCAATAAGTATAACATCGAATTCCGCGGTGGCGGCGAAAAATTCCGTTACTATACCATGCTGGATTTGATTTCCAACAAAGGATTTGTGAAAGAACCGGGTGCAAATGAAGGCTATTCCACACAAGACAAATACGTAAAAGGCAACTTACGCATGAACATGGATATCAACCTGACCCAGACAACCGATCTGCAGGTGAATCTGTTGGGCGTATTGCAGGAAACGTCAAGACCGGGTGCGCAGGCTGACCTTTGGGATCTGGTTTACACAGTGCCCTCTGCCGCATTCCCCATCAGGGATGAGAACGGTATTTGGGGAGGTAGCGACATATGGGCAGGTACACAAAATCCTGTGGCACAGAGCATCGGAGCCGCTTATTACAAAAATCATACCCGTTCGCTTTTTGCCGACATGAAGCTGACTCAGGACCTTTCCGGCTTGACAAAAGGATTGAATGCGTTCGTACGCATCAGTTATGACAATATAGCCAATATCTATGAAGACCATAGCAAAGAGTATGTCTACAGTGTCAATGCGCCTACATGGGCGGACGGTGCTTCCGAGCCTACTGTAAAGAGTGAAATTTATGGAAAGGATAGTGAAATGGGAACAGATGCGAAAACTAATGAATTTGACCGTCTACTCCATTTCGATGTGGGATTTAACTATCAGCGGACATTCGGCGACCACAGCATCTACAGCCAGTTGAAGTGGGACTACGAGAATAACGACCCGAATGGCGTCAACAACACGGTGAATCGTCAGAACATTACCTGGTGGTCGCATTATGGTTACATGAACCGTTATTTCGTTGACCTCGCTTTGGTAGAAAGTGGCAGCAGCCGTTTGGCTCCCGGTACCAAATGGGCTTTTTCGCCCACTTTGTCGGCCGCATGGGTCATCTCCAAAGAGAAGTTCATGGAAAATGTGGAATGGGTGAACTTCTTGAAACTGCGTGGATCGGCAGGTATCATCAATGTGGACAACTTACCGGGTGATGAAGTTTGGTCATACTATGCCCAGCAGTATGGCACTTCGGGAGGTACTTATCCTTTCGACAGCGGTTGGAACTCTAGTTTCGGACGTTCTTACCTTGAACGGGTGGCTACCACCAATCCGAGCCATGAAAAGGCTTATAAATACAATGTTGGTATGGATGCGAAACTTTTCGGATGTTTGGATGTGACTCTTGACCTTTGGAAAGAACACCGTACAAACATTTGGGTGACTTCGGAAGGCAAATACTCGGAAGTTTTCGGTATGGAGCCTCCGTATGAAAATGCAGGTATCGTGGATAGTAAGGGTATAGAAGTTGGTCTTGATTATAGCAAAAAGCTCGGTCAAGTGGAATTTAATGTCGGCGGTAACTTCTCGTTGAACAAAAACGAAATCAAGGAAATGCTGGAAGAACCCCGCCAATATGCGAATCTTGTCCAGACGGGAAATCCTTACGGACAGCTCTACGGATTGGAAGCTATCGGTTTCTTCAAGGATGAAGCAGACATCGCTGCAAGTCCCACACAGAATTTCTCTACGGTGAAGCCCGGTGATATAAAGTATCGCGACGTGAATGGCGACAACATCATCGATGCCAACGATGAAGTGGCTATCGGCTACAGCACCACTTGCCCGGAAATATACTACAGCCTGCATTTGGGTGCGGAGTGGAAAGGACTCGGATTCTATGCCATGTTCCAGGGGACAGGCAATTACAGTGCCGTTCTCAACACCAAGAGCATGTATTGGCCGTTGATAAACAACACCAATATTTCGCAATATGCTTACGACAATCGTTGGACACCGCAGAATCAGAATGCCAAGTTCCCGCGTCTGAGCAGCCAAAGCAATGCCAACAACTACCAGACATCGACTCTGTGGTTGGCCGACCGCTCATTTCTTAAGTTGCGCAATCTGGAAGTGTACTACAAGTTGCCCGCTTCTTGGCTGAAAAAGACGAAAATTGTAAACGCCGCTAAATTGTATGTACGTGGCATTGACCTCCTCAGTTTCGACCATATAGATGAGAACGACGCCGAAGCGTATGGAATCAATCCTATGACGAAAAGCGTTGCGTTGGGGCTGAGTGTTACGTTTTAATTTTATGAACGAATTAATACATTAGAATTATGAGCAATAAAATATGGAAATCTGTCTTTGTCGTGTGTGCAGCCGGATGCTTGGCTTCATGTTCTGATCAGATGGACTACAATGAGTACAACATCTTCGACAAGGACTATATAACACAGAACTTCGGTAATGTAGGTGGATTCATGACCGACATCTATAACACCGTGGACTATGACTTCGGTAACTACTCATCGGGCGCCATGCAGGCATCTGCTACAGACGAAAGTGAGTACAGTCTTTTGGGTAATGGTATCGAGCACTTCTACAATGGAGCTTGGAGCCCTACCAATGCAAAGGCGTCAGTCTGGAGTAGCATGTATAAAGGCATCAGTACTTGCAACCACGTGATTTACGAATTGCAGGGCTTGTCATTCGATGAACTGAAGCTGAACAACGACTATGCCGCCCAACTTCACCGTTATGAGAACTACAAGTATGAAAGCCGTTTTATGCGTGCTTACTTCTACTTCTGCTTGGTTCGCCAATATGGTGATGTACCTTTGGTGACCAAACAAATCACGGCAGAAGAAGTCAATTCGTTAGAACGGACTTCGGCAGATAAAATCTTTAAGTTCATCATAGATGAATGTGCGGAAATCCAATCATTGATTATCGAAGATTACAGTAATCTGGGAGAATTTTCCACAGGTACGGAAGAGACCGGTCGCGCGGACCGACTTGCCGTGCTCGCATTGAAAGCCCGTGCTGCCTTGTATTGGGCCAGCCCGCTGTTCAATCCAAGTGGTGACAAGGAACGCTATCATATGGCAGCTTTGTACACTAAAGAGTTGCTTGATGCTGCCGATAAACGTGGCAAAGGCCTTACTGCCAACTATGCGGATTTGTGGGATGCCGGAAGTTTCAACACGCCCGGCATTATGAAGGAAATCCTCTACGGTCGCCGTTATTATAAAAGTTCATCCGGTGATAACTTAGTGGAAAGCAACAATTACCCTGTGGGCATTGAAGGTGGTGTGGGTGGAAACTGTCCTACTCAGAATTTAGTCGATGCTTACGATATGCTCAACGGTAAATCGATCGGTGAAGACGGCTCGGGGTATGATGAGAAGAATCCTTATCAGGATCGTGATCCGCGTCTGGAGGCTACGGTAGCTGTAAACGGTGCACAATGGCCTACTTATTCCGGTGCCGCCAAGATTGAAACATTCCAGGGGGGCATCAATGGTGAGCCTTTGACTGGCGCCACACCGACAGGTTATTACCTCAAAAAACTTTGTAACGGTGCCATCTCATTGGCCAGCAACAGCAAGTTTAAGGAGTCTCGCCATACTTGGCTGACTTTCCGTCTGGGCGAATTTTATTTGAATTATGCAGAAGCTGTATTCAAGTATCTGGGTGGTGCGGATATTACCAGCATGGAGTTCCCGATGTCGGCTCGTGCTGCTGCCAGCAAGACACGCCAACGTGCCGGTATGCCGGACTTTGAACAAGGAATGGATGCCAACACATTCTGGACTAAGTTGTGTAACGAACGCTTTGTTGAACTGGCTTTTGAGGGTCATCGTTTCTGGGATGTTCGTCGTTGGAAAGAGGCTGACAAATATTTCAAGAATATTGTTGAAATGAAGCTGATTAAGGAAGCCGATGGAAGCATTACTTACGTGCGCAAGAATGTATCACGTCAATGGGATGACAAGATGTATTTGTTTCCGATTCCTCAGTCTGAAAGATCGAAAAATCCAAATCTGACACAGAATCCAGGTTGGGAATAAAGGAATATATTTTAAACAAAAGTTATGTAAGGTAGAGATTGAATTCAATCAAGAAAGAAGAGCGACTGTGAAGCCGCTCTCTTTTCGTATAAATAATAATATACTAAGTTATGAGAAAAATACTATTAATTATGCTGTCGCTTCTATCCGTTCTTCAGATGGGAGCGCAGAGGACAATTGATTTATCCGGAGACTGGAAGTTTGAAATAGACAGGCAGGATATAGGAGAGAAAGAAAAGTGGTTTAACCAAACATTGCAAGATGTGATTGAACTGCCCGGTTCAATGCCCGAAAGACTGAAGGGAGATGATGTAACGGTTCGTACCCAGTGGACCGGTAGTCTTTATGATAGTTCTTATTACTACAATCCATATATGGAGAAGTATCGCAGAGAAGGTAACGTAAAGCTGCCGTTTTTCTTAACGCCTGATAAACATTATGTAGGAGTAGCTTGGTATCAAAAAGAAATTAATCTTCCTAAAGATTGGAAAAAAGAACGTATTGTGTTGGTTCTGGAACGTCCGCATATTGAGTCTACTGTTTGGGTAAATGGGCATAAGGTGGGGATGCAGAATAGTTTATGTGTAGCACACATATATGATGTCACCCGATATGTACGTCCCGGAAAATGTAATATAACCATCAGAATAGATAATCGCATTAAAGAAATTAATGTAGGACCGGATTCACATAGTATTACAGACCAGACTCAGGGAAACTGGAATGGAATTGTGGGGCGGATATGTTTGCAGGCTACACCACATGTCTATTTTGATGATATTCAGGTATTCCCGGAACCGGAACAGAAACTCGCAAGAGTGAAATTGCGTATTAAATCTTCTAACAAAAGCTCAACCACAGCGCAGGTGAGATTGTCAGCTGAGAGTTTTAATGCAGAAAAGAAGCACATACTTCCGGTTTTAATGCAAGAAGTGAAAGTGAAACATGGCATAGCAGAGCAAGAGATTGTTTTACCTATGGGAGATGATATGCTACTTTGGGATGAATTTAATCCGGCATTGTATAAACTGACGGCTGAAATCAGTACCGGCAAAGGGAAAGAGGTAAAAGAAATTCAGTTTGGTATGCGCCGTTTTGAGATTAAAGGCAAATGGTTTTATGTGAATGGTCGTAAAACGATGTTGCGCGGAACAGTAGAGAACTGCGATTTCCCTTTAACAGGTTATGCTCCTATGGATGTGGAAAGTTGGGAAAGGGTTTTTCGCATTTGTCGTAGTTATGGGTTGAATCATATGCGATTCCACTCTTTCTGTCCTCCTGAAGCAGCTTTTATAGCTGCCGACCTTGTAGGATTCTATTTGCAGCCTGAAGGCCCAAGTTGGCCTAATCATGGTCCTAAACTAGGATTGGGACAGCCCATTGACAAATATTTAATGGATGAAACCATAGCACTGACCAAAGCCTATGGTAATTATGCCTCTTATTGTATGTTGGCATGTGGAAATGAGCCGAGCGGACGTTGGGTGGACTGGGTTACCAAATTCGTGGATTATTGGGAGAATACAGATCCGCGTAGAGTATATACAGGAGCATCAGTTGGTGGCGGATGGCAATGGCAACCTCGTAACCAATATCATGTGAAGGCTGGTGCTCGTGGGCTTACCTGGAGGCAAAAGCGCCCGCAAACCAACGATGACTATCACATGCAGAGCCGCATTGATACAGTGAGTCAGCCATACGTATCACATGAGACAGGGCAGTGGTGTGTATTTCCTAACTTTAACGAGATACGGAAATATACCGGAGTGAACAAAGCCAAAAATTTTGAAATATTCCGTGATATTCTGAATGATAACCAGATGGGAGAACAAGCGCATTGTTTTATGATGGCATCGGGTAAATTGCAAGCGTTATGTTATAAGTATGAGATAGAAAAGACACTGCGTACTCCTGACTATGCAGGATTCCAACTATTGGCCTTGAATGATTATTCAGGACAGGGGACGGCGCTTGTAGGAGTACTTGATGTGTTCTTTGAAGAGAAAGGATATATTAATGCACAAGAATGGAGGCGCTTCTGCTCACCTACTGTACCATTGATGCGTACGGACAAGTTTGTATATACGAATGATGAGGCATTCGTTGCTGATATTGAAATTGCTCATTTCGGTGAGAAAACCTTGAAACATGCCCCTGTGACGTATACCATAAAGGATGTGTACGGTAAAGTCTATACTCGCAATACATTAGGGAATAAGGACATTCCTATCGGTAATCTTCACGTTTTGGGACATATCGAATTTCCTCTTGGGGAGATAAAGAAACCGACGGAATTAAATCTGGAAGTTCGTATTGAGGGTACTGAAGCTGTAAATGATTGGAACTTCTGGGTATACCCCAAAAAGGTGGAATTGGTACAGAATGATGTTTATACTACGGACACGTTAGATACTAAGGCTTTAGATATCTTGCAAAGTGGTGGAAAAGTTTTAATTCTTGCTGCCGGTAAAGTCAGTTATGGGAAAGAGGTGTCTCAGACGTTTACACCTGTTTTTTGGAATACATCCTGGTTTAAAATGCGTCCTCCGCACACTACGGGCATTCTGGTAAATCCCAAGCATCCTTTGTTCCGTGAGTTCCCGACAGAATATCATAGTAATTTGCAGTGGTGGGAGCTATTGAATCGTGCCCAAGTGATGCAGTTCACTGACTTTCCGTCCGATTTTCAGCCTACAATACAGAGCATAGATACCTGGTTCCTGAGCCGGAAGATTGGTATGCTATTTGAAGCTAAAGTGCTCAATGGCAAATTGATAATGACTACCATGGATCTTACTACAAATACTGACGAGCGTATTGTGGCAAGGCAGATGCATAAAGCAGTTCTGGATTATATGAATTCTGATAATTTCCGTCCGATGTATACAATAGAGCCAGAACGGATCAGTGATTTATTTGAAAAAGTAGCAGGTGATGTGAAATCATATACAAAAGAATCTCCGGATGAATTGAAGCCGAAAATAAACTAATGAAAATGGTTTTCATCCATATTCCCTACATCCCCTACACCGGCTATTGTTTTCTTTTGATTATTAGATATATAGTCGGTGTAGACTGTGGTGTAGGACGGTGTAGGAAACTTTTATCCTACACCGTAAAACTGATGAAGAAGAATGTTTTTAATCCTGTAATTTATTAATTCACAGAGCCTTGATGTACACTATGCAATCTTTACCCGCATCCATGCAAATATCTCTTTTTTAGCCTGAATTATTCATTTCGGGAGTTAAAAAGGGGCATCACTTCATTAGGAGTTGAGGAGTCGACCCTCATACTCTCAGTATAGAGAGTTGAATGATAGATGTAAAACCTGATATGTTCTTTCCTTTTTCCCCTAAAGCTTTAAGGTTAATGCCGCTATGCTGTAAGCAAAACTTCGCTTTTCGGCTGGGGGCTGTCCGTCCCGCAGTTACGGGCTACAGAGCCCCCAACCGGAAAACGTGCAGTCCGCAATTGCGGGGCGAAGTTTTGCTACGGGTAAAAGAACAAAAACAATAAAGCAAGATCCGATTTTCATCCGGCTTTCTTCCCATCCTTCTTATTGTTCCTAAGTGTTCTACCGCGAGATCTATATGGCTGGCGTATCAGATCTACAGATCCCGCAACCGGATGTTCAGGTTCCTTCCGTTGCCTGACGTGATGAAAGGAATCCATATTGTTTCCCAGTGAAATAATACAGAGTAATATTGTAATTTATTCCGGTTCTACCTGAGGCTTTTCACCTCCCTTTTGATATACAGAAGGTGATATGCCAAACTGCCCTTTAAAGCGTTTGCTAAAGTAGAACGGATCATTTATGCCAACTTTATAAGCCACTTCTGCTACCGTAAGGTGTTCTTCCGATAACAATAATTCCGCTGCTTTTTTCATACGCATGATGCGTAAATATTCGTTGGGTGAGTATCCGGTTATACCTCGTATCTTTTTATAGAATACCGTACGTCCCAGTTTCATAAGTTGAGCAAATTCTTCTATTGAGAAATCAGAACGCGAAATATTAGCTTTTAACACGATGTCCAGACGGTCGGTAAATTCTTTATCACGATCGGTGGAATACATGGCTGCATGTATAATACCCGGTTCATTGGAGAATTTCTCGCGGAGTTTTTCCCGTTGTTCTATAAGGCGGAACGCTCGTGCCAACAAGAATTTGATGCTGAATGGTTTGGATATATAAGCATCTGCACCGGATTCAATCCCTTCCAGTTGCTTCTCCGGCGAACTGAGTGCTGTTAACAAAATAATAGGAATATGGCTGGTTGCAAAGTCCGATTTCAATCTTTTTGTGACCTCAAACCCGCTCATTCCTGGCATCAGGACATCGCAAATGATTAAGTCGGCATCATAAGTACGGGCCTTCTCAAAGCCAGATGTTCCATCTACCGCCACTTCTACTTCAAAGTAAGTGCCAATTTCTTCTTTCAGCAGTTCACGAATGTCATTATCATCTTCAATTATCAGCACTTTTCGTTTATTCAGAGGAATTGCTGGTTGGGGAGATTCTAAAGTGGCTGGAGTACGTTCACTTAGAGGAGGTGTTTGTTCGTTCATCTCTTTTAGTAGCACATTGCCGGGAATAAGAAAGTCTTTTTCTGTATAAACAGATTTGTCGGTAGGAAGACAAACAGTAAAAATGGAACCTCCCCCTTCATTATCATTATATTCGATGGTGCCTTTATGAACTTGTACCAATTCATGCGTAAGATGTAATCCAACTCCGATACTGTCACCAGAGAAACTGCTTTGCATAAAGCGTTTGAATAGCTCATGTTGTTTTTCTTTGGGAATGCCTACTCCTGTATCAGAAACTTGAATGTGTATAGTTTTCTTTGTCTCATCTATCTGTATGGAAAAAATGATAGTACCATTGGCAGGGGTGTATTTGAAAGCATTCGATAATAAATTGTAAGCCACTTTATCCAGATTTCCTTTATCGATGAACATTTTATAAGATGGTACGGATGGCTTGAAAAGGAAGTTCATCTTTTTCTGTTCTGCTACATCACCAAAACTGAGAAATATTTCATAGAGGAAGCCGATAACATCTGTTTCTTCCAGTGACAATGCTAACTTATTATTCTGCATTTTTCGGAATTCCAGTAACTGGTTGATAAGTCTCAGCATACGCTGGGTGTTTTTATTCATTATATGTAATGGAGAGGCCAGTTCATTTGGAATATTGCCAATGCGCTGCATCTTCTCCAATGCGCCTTGAATCAATGTGAGCGGAGTACGGAACTCGTGGGAAATATTGGTGAAGAATACTAATTTGTACTCTGTCAATTGTTTTTCTACATGGATACGATTACGTAATTGATTGAAATTATTGGCAATGCGATAGGCAAAAAACAAAGCTAATATGATTAGAATGACATATCCTAACATGGCCCAGCTACTTTTCCAGAATGGGGGAACAATAACTATTTTTAAAATAGTTTCGTCTTTATTCCAGATACCGGCTCCATTGCAAGATTTTACATGGAGAGTATAAGTGCCGGGATTGAGATATTTGAAGGCTGCAGAACTTGATGAAGAAGGATCACTCCATCCTTTATCGTAATTCTCTAGCCAATATCGATATTTAGTCTGTCCATTGTCTGAATAATCGAAAGTGGAGAAGTCCAGAATAAAAGAGTTCTGAAAATATTTTAAAGTGATTTTATCAGAATAAGCCAAAGATCGCTCTGCCAGGGGAGAATCTTTCATTTCGGGACTCATCTGGATGCCATTGACTTTTAAATTAGTAAAGACAATAGGAGAGAAAGTTTCATTTTCCGGCATTTTCTCCGGTTCGATAACTGTCAGGCCATAATTTGTACCGAAAAGAAGTTTTCCATCCGCTCCCTTGCACGAACAATTATCTGTATAAACATTTCCCAGTGTGTAGGAGGAGAAGAAGTAATTTTCAAACGAATGGTTTTCGGGGGTGAATTTGGAAATACCATATTCTGTTGCTACCCATAGTTTTCCCTGGTTATCTTCTTCGATAGACATTACCACATTATTTACTAACCCTTCCGGTATACCGTAGTGTTCATATTCCAGAGAATTATAGTTGTCTGTAGGAGTGCACTGATTGATTCCTGCCCCGGAAGTGCCTACCCACATTCTGCCTTTGCTGTCACGGAATATACATCTGATTTCATTAGAACAGAATTTACCATTTACGTTGTTGAATAAATGATAATTGTCGCTATTGGCAATCAGCGAGTCCGGATGGAATATGCAAAATCCTTCGCTGGTACCCGTCCATATCATGCCGTTTTCATCTTCTAATAAGTCTCTTACCATTTTTAATCCATACTTTTGCTGGAAAAAATGGCGGAATTTATACTTGCCATCGGCTGTCGGTTCGGCCAAGTCCAATCCTCCTCCAAATGTACCTATCCACATACGGTCTTTTTTGTCACGATAAATAGAAAAGATGTGATTGTTTGCTAATGATGATGGATCGGAAGGGTCGTTTTTATACCATGTATCTCCTATCTTTAGTCCTTCTCCTCGGGTTCCCATCCAGAGTTTTCCGCGATTGTCTTCAGTAACAACGTAGACATTGGAATGAAGATATTGATTCTCATATTGAGGTTTTAAATGAATATCATAATTATATAGTCCCCCTCTTCGGGTTCCTATCCATATATTTCCATCGTCCGTCCGATTTAACATTCGAATGGTATTCGAACGGTCGAAGAGATCCGGCGACTCAGGATAGATGCGGGTTATCCCTTCATTGGATATTGTGATACGTGATAGTCCGGAATGTTCGGAGCTAACCCAAATAGCTCCCGCTTTGTCCTCCATAATAGCTAATAGGAAATCCGAACCGATGGGAGAATCTTTTGTATTAGAAACGAAGTGCTCTAATTTATCTTCAGATGGCTTGTAGGCGAATAAACCATTGCCGTAAGTTGAAATCCAGATGATTCCTCGGGAATCATGTACTATATGATAACGTTCATTATCAATATAGCTTAATTTATCTTTGGGTATTAGTTGTAGTTCTTTTGTTTCTCCTGTTTCTGAAAGAATATAGTAGATTTTCCCTGTATGATTGAAGACCCAATAGTTACCACGGTTGTCGTTGAGTACAATACCTTCTTTGATGTTCAGTTTAGGATCATTTGTCACCTTATGAGAGTTGAAATCATAATTGTATGTACCCGTGGAAGTGAAAATAATCCATTGATTTTTAAATGCGAATTTGCAGTTAGAACGTATGTTTCCGGCAGGCAGTTCTGCAGATTTAGATAGTTTCCCGGAAGTTGTATTATACCAATATATATAGCCATCATCCGTTAGGAAGAACATATCCCGTTCGTGTGTGATGGAAGCTATAAAATTGTTCTTCCTGTCTATAATATTAAAATCTCCTTTAGAAATGAATGCAAGCCCACGCATCGTACCAATCCAAATACGACCGGCTTCATCTTCTTTTATAAATTGAACTCTATTATCCGGCAGATTTCCACGTTCGGTTTTAAATTCTACGGAGGTCATGGTCCGGTCACTTTTAGTTATAATGTGTCGTGCACCATTTGTTTTGTGGTATAACCATATATCTCCGTTAGAGGCAAATAATGAATAGGCATAATTTTGCTCATATTCTCCACTTCCGGTGAAATCCACAAAACGGCTTTTCTGCAAGTCATAACAACTATATAATTCAGGGCCTGTACCTATCCAGAGGAAGCCGTTCTGATCCTCTATTACTTTATTGATCCGGTTATCTATTAACGAGATACGTCCTTTGGCATTAATTTCCGGTTGAAAATTAAGAAAAGAATTTCCATCATAGCGACTAAGCCCGTTTAGGGTGCCTAACCATAGGAATCCTTTACTGTCTTGGTATATATTACGAATAGAGTTACTGGGAAGTCCATCGGTGGTTCTCATTTGCTTGGCTCGGAGTTCAATTTCACCATAGGCGTTGGGACTAAGAGCAATCAGAGATATGAGGGCTAATAAAATTATGTGTTTCATATAGATTTCAAGATTATTAATAAATGGCAAACAAAAGTAATTAGAATTTTAGAATAAAAAAATGAATTGATTTATATGAATTCACTTTTATTGGGTAGCAAAAGTAGCCAACAAGAAGTAAAGTACCATGAATAACTGTACATATACCTGTAAAATCTGTCATTTATAGCTGTAGAAGAGCATTCAGAGGGGGGGGGCCTGTACAATGAACTATTTTAATAACATCTCTTTTAGCCTGCTCGTTGCCTTCTGCAATTGTGCATCCACCGTTTTTGTACTGATGTCGAGCTTCTCTGCAACCTGTGCGTATGTCTGTTTTTCTTCGCGAATCAGGATAAAAACTTCCCGGCAACGCTCCGGTAATCGGTCGAGGGCTTTTACGTAACGGGCAAACAGCTCTTCGCTGATAAGAGTATCTTCGGGAGATACATCCTGGTCTGCAGGTTCTTGTAAAACTTCAGCTGATAGGGTAGGGCGGCGTTCCTCTTTTTCTATATAGTTGAGAGAAGCATTTTTCACGAGTATGAAACAGTAATCTTCGATATTAGCTATATCTAATAGCTGTTTACGATGTTCCCAAAGTTTCATGAAAACATCGAGTACGATCTCTTGTGACCATTCTTCGTGATGGGTATAGTAGTAAGCAATGCGGAACAGGCGGTCGTACGTCATATCATAAAATTCCCGGAAAGCAGACTGGGAGTCCTGCTCGCTCATTTTCCGTAGATATCTTCTGACTTCCTGTTCTGTCATATTGTCTTTATGCAATCACCGGACAAAGGTAAGAGTTTCAAATTAAATATCCTATTCTGCGTGCTTCTCGTCTTTCTAAAATATGTAGTTAATCTATCTTCAAGAGATCACTCATGATACCGTCTGAGACGAAAATGCCTTCCCTGGTTAGCTTTAACCGATCGTTATGCAACTTTAATTTCCCATTTTCCAGATAAGGTTTGGCTTGTTCCGAACAATATTCCCAAAGTCGGTCGCCGAACTTACTTTTCAGCTCTTCAGTGGATATTCCCCACATTGTGCGCAGACCTGTGATGATGTATTCATTGTAGCGGGTTCGTGTATCCAGTTGTTCTGTTTCGTGTAGACGTTGCCCCTGTTCTACAGATGAAAGGTACTGATTTAGTGAAGCTACATTCCATTCGCGTGAGTTTCCATCAAAGGAATGTGCGGACGGGCCGCATCCCAGATAAGGGATACCTTGCCAATAAGAAGCATTGTGTCGGGAATACATTCCAGGTTTGCAGAAGTTAGAAATCTCATAATGCTCGTATCCGGCAGCAGAAAGAGTGTCTATCAATGTGGAGAAGAAGTTCAGACTACTGTCCTCGTCCACTTGAGATACAGAGTGTTGTTGCAGCATTTTGTAAAGAGGGGTACCTTCTTCGTAAATCAGATGATAAGCGGAAATATGCTTCACGTTAAGACTGACTGCTTGCTGTAAATCCTGTGCCCAGCGTTGGTCATTTTCTCCGGGCAAACCATAAATCAGATCAATGCTGATATTTTGAAAACCTGCTTGCCGACAGCGTTGTACTGCTTCTATTGCTTGTGCGGCGTTATGCCGCCTGTTCAATAATCGTAGTGTTGCATCATCAAAAGTTTGTATTCCCATACTGATGCGGTTGAACGGTAGAGTACGTAGCATTTGGGTATATTCTTCCGTAAGGTCATCGGGATTTGCTTCAAGAGTTACTTCTGTTGCTTTCCTCGTTCCGTAAACCTGTTCAATCGTCTTGAAAACCTCTTTAAAGTCTTCCTCCGATAATTGTGACGGCGTACCTCCGCCGAAATAAATGGTTTCAACAGCTTCCCCTTTCAGATATTCCTTGCGTTCCGTCAACTCCCGACAAAGGGCACGGATATATTGCGATTTCAATTCCGAACATGTGGTGGAATAGAAATCGCAATAAATGCAACGTGTCTTGCAGAAGGGGATATGTATGTAGATGCCTGCCATAACTATATTGTTTCTGTAGAAGAACTTCTGTAGTTCTTACTTTGGCGGCAAAGATAACTATTCCTTCCGAAACTTACATCAGGAGAGAGAAACCGTCTTCACCGTTCCGTCAGAGAAATAAATGGTTATAGTGTCTCCGGTCTGTTTGAAGGACTTTACAGGTGCCAATTCTTTTTTAGTAAATGGCTTGCCACTCTTTTTCCATAATTGTAGTGTGATAAAGACTTTATCACCGGAATGAGTGGTGGCTACATTGATTACGGAACATTTATTACTTACCGGATGTAGTCCTTCAGTCTGTACAAATTCCACTTCCGACCAACCCTGAAGATTGATAAGCGCTGTCTGATAGGCTCCATTATCCATGCAGTAGGCGGTATATTCTCCGAACTTTTGTTCCTTTGTAACAATGGGACTTTTTAATTCCGGTAATGAATAGTGTCCATAACGTAATTCTGTTGTAATCGGGAAAGATATTTTGTCTACACGCAGAATACCATTAAAAAGTGGAATATCTGCCAGGCGGAATTTGATTTCCGGGTTTGTTTCAAGTTCTGCATCCCGGTAGTAAATTCCGTCTTCAAACTTCTTGAAGGTGTAGAGGCGCAGTACTTCCCATTCTTGTTTGGCATTCAGCACAGCATAGTTCATAGATACCTTGCCATCCGGACTATCTGCCATCCAGGGAAATGCTGTGTTGTAAGACAGTTTATTATAATTCTCGGTAGAACGGAACTTCTGCCAGTCTTTAGCTACTGCTTCGTGACACCATGCACGTATTTCCGAAGTGCCGCTATTGGGATAGTTAGTCACCAAGGTATTAGAGCCTTCCATGAACTTATTATACACCTTGCCGGGTTGAAACTCTTTTTCCCAAGCTCCGTTATTCTCGATAGCTGTCCAAAACGGATTATCAGCAGGCAATAATAATCCAAGAAATGCTTTTCCCATCCAGTAAACACTGCCACGACAACTATAAATCTGTACGGCAGGTTCAAAAGCTCCGTAGAATCCCAGTGTGGGTACCCGGTCTTCCATTAATGCAGGATTTTCAAGGAACTGGAGCAAGGTGGAAGAAGCAATGCGGCGCATCCAGCCATAGTTGATAGACGGATCATTGAGCCACCCCATCAGCGGGAAAGGTACAGCGGCAGCTATACGGTACGTAATACTGCGTCCATACATATTCATTTTACCATCCTCAGCAAACATATAAGGATAGTTAGGAACCAAATCACGGAAGTTGCTGACAAACTGACGTCCGGCTTCCGGATTAAATTTCTCACCGTAATAATGTGCCCAAATCATACCATACATTTGGAAAGCCCACATACTATAGTAGTCATAGGCCGGACTGTCATTATACCATCCGTATCCACGATATTGTGCCAGTGATTTTTGCAGCAATTCATCCATATACCCGTCTTTTACTTCATAACCTTGATCTTTGAAGAAAGACATGACGAATATATTGAAGAAGCGCCAGTTAGAACCGATTGTCGGTCCGTTGCCATAACTAAGCATTAATGCGGCAAGATCATCTTTCTCCTTTTGAGTCAGTGGCTCCCAGATAATCTCAGGCATTACGGTAAGCGACAGGGCAAGTGCTCCGAATTCTACAAGTGTCTGGCTTGGCCCACCTTTGAGATGTTGAATATATCCGGACTTCGACGGATCACTCATATTGCGCAACTGTTGCCGGTAATAATCCCCGACTTTGATTCCATTCAGTACCAAATCTGGATTTTCTTTTAATAGAGGAATTGCTACAAACATGGTGCGGCAAAGTCCTTCCAGATTTTCCGTCTTGTTGAACTTTCCATCCGTTGGATAGCTTTTTCCCGGTTGTTTGGGGAAACGCATCGGATCATCCAAGGTGTGGATGTAGCTGAACGCTCCGTCCAATAAATAGGTTGCTGCGTCCATCCAGTGTTGGCGAGTCATGCCCGTCAGTGGGCTCAACTGATAATCCGGTTTAACCAAATGAAATACGGAATCATTTTTAGCTTGTGGCGAGGAGGCATTCATTTCTAAGGATACTGATAAAGTAAGTAGTAACAATCCTCCGGTTAGTTTTAAAAATACGGTTTTCATCATAATGTGTGTATTACATGGTAAGAATATTCTCCTTTTTTTCTCTTCGCAAAGAAAAGGTATTTTGGGCAATATAAACGGCTACTTTAGTGCCAAAAAGGGTGAAATTTAGATCAATATTGTCTTTTTGAGCTTATCCGCTCCTTGCTAAAGCCTTATCAGAAGCATATTTGCTCCGTACATTCTCCACTCAGAAGTACCTCCGGACGGGGAAATTACGGGGTTGGTACGGAGCAAGTATGTTTCAGGTATGTCTCATTTTGGAATGATTGAAATATAAAATTACCAATGGATAAGATTCTTTTAGATATATTTACGTATATTTGTCGAGTGTTATTAATAATATTCAAAACGGGGATAATCATGAAAATAATGCTTACTATGAAAGAAAAAATCTGGGGTTTTGTTTTTTGCTTTGGAATATTTTTTCCTTTGATATGTCAAGCTGTAGTAATACCTAAGTCAGATTCTTTGGTGTTTAAGTCTTCATCTATACTAAACAGTTTACTCAGTAAGGATGTGCAGTCCATTTATCAGGATCGCGACGGATATATCTGGATATCTACTCGTAACGGGCTCTTTCAATATGATGGTTATTCTCTCACTACTTATAAATCCAATCTTTTCCGTGCTGATTTGTTGACTAACAATAATGTTTTTTGTGTAGCGGAAGATACAAAACATCGCCTTTGGATCGGCACTTATAGCGGACTGAATGTTTTGGACAAAAAAACAGGGGTAATACGGAAAATTGACCATCCGGAGATGAACGGTAACAGTATTCCTAAAATTTTGATAACGAGTGATGAACGTATCCTGTTTGCTACAGATTGGGGAGTATATGAGTGGAAAGAGGAGATGAACGACTTTTTGTGTCATGGTGGTGAAAATACAGGAAACGTGATGCCCAGGACTGCTATAAAATCTTTACTCGAAGATGACCGGGGAGATATCTGGATCGGAACATGGAATGCGGGGCTGTATCGCTATGAAAAGAAAACCGGTAAGTATTTCAGATACCCACAGATGAATAGCCAAAATTCTGCTCATTATGTTTTTCAGGATAGTAGAAAAAATATATGGGTGGGAACCTGGCGCGGTGGCTTAGCCTTGTTGAAAGACGCCTATCATCCGGATAAGACTACTTGGATTACTTATCGGTACGATGAAAAGAACGCTACCGGTATTTCAGATGATATCATCTATGCTTTGTCCGAAGATCTTAATACTCATTCTTTATGGATAGGAACTCGTAAGGGACTAAGTATACTTCCGTTGGCCGAAAATTATACGGGAAACGAGTCTTTCTGTAATTATTATCCCAGTGAATCAGACAATTCTATAGCCAGTGATGAAGTGGCTTCCCTTCTGCGTGATCGCCAGGGATTGATGTGGGTAGGTATGATTGGCGGTGGCGTAAATAAGGTAAGTACCAGGAAAGCAGATTTCTATTGGGACCAGTTGCTAGAGGTCAAACGAATGCTGAAGACGACTTCTGTCCGCAGCATTTTGTTGGATGACGAAGGGCTGCTTTGGCTGGGAATAGGAACCTATGGGGTGGGAGTGAAGAACCTTCAAACCGGGAAATTCACTTATTATACCCAAATGCCCGAATTTAATCGCTATCGTGGCATCTCTACAATAATGTCTATGATGCAACATTCCGTTACTGGGCACGTTTGGATTGCTGCTTATGACGGAGGAGTTTATGAGGTGAATAAGAAGGCGCCTGTTGCACAGAGGGTGAAGAACTACTATGCTCAGGATGTACCGTGGTTGGCAGGTTCCTGCGTTTTTCATATTTATGAAGATTCAAAGCACAACCTTTGGTTTGCTACACGTAATGGAGTCTCAATGCGTACAGTGAATGGAGAAGCGGTGCGACTGGACACTTTACAGGTTGGAAGTAACCAGATGAGAAACATTCCGGCTATGTATCTGACTGAAGGAAATGACGGAGATATGTGGGTAGCTTCCAATACACACGGAGTTTTTCGGCTTCATTGTGATGAAAAAGGAAGTTATACCGTTTCATGTTATTCTGCTACGAATGAAAAGCTCAACAGTGTGTATGCCGATTGTCTTTACACTGATGCCAAAGGACGTATTTGGGTAGGAACAGGAGGTAGCGGACTGAGTCTGTATGATGAAGCTACTGACACTTTTCTTCCGGTACATGCGAAATGGAATCTTCCGGGAGATGCGGTTGTCAGTATCAGGAGTGATAAAGAGGGTAATTTATGGTTGGGCACGAATGCCGGATTGATAAAGCTTACACTGTCGGATAACTTGGAAAGTGCGACTTTCCGTTTGTACACCACAGTAGATGGTTTGCAGGATAATATATTTATCCGCAGTGCTCAGGCGGTTGCAGCTGACGGTGAAATGTTCTTCGGCGGACACCGGGGATACAATAGCTTTTATCCGGAGAAACAGCAGGAACAGCCTTTTTCCTCTTCTGTGGTAGTGACTGACATTAAAATTTTCAATCAGTCATGGGGAAATCTGCCTGCAAAAGAACGTATGGCGATTTCACAACTTTCGCCCGGCTTTGCCGAAGAGATACAGTTGGATCATTGGCACAATAACTTTAGTATTGAATTTTCGGCATTAGAGTATGCCAATCCGGATAGAAATCAATATGCTTATCAGTTGGTGGGCTTTGATTCTGGTTGGCAATATACTGGTGACTCCAAACGTTTTGCCTATTATAACAATCTGAAGTCAGGTACTTATATCTTTCAATTAAAGGCTTCTAATGCCAACGGTATTTGGAGCGAAGAGACACTCCGGATGAAAGTCGTAATTTTGCCGCCTCCCTGGAAGACCTGGTGGGCTTACACCTTATATATATTGTGTATCTGCGGTATCATTTATTATAGTTTCCGAGTGATACGTAACCGTATTCGTTTGCGAAATGCTCTGCATCTGCGTGAGATGGAACAAGCCAAGGCGGAAGAAGTTAATCATGCCAAATTGCAATTTTTTACTAATATTACTCATGAGTTACTGACTCCGTTGACTATTCTTTCTGCTTCGGTGGATGAACTGAGACGGATCGCACCAACGTATAAGGAGCAATATAGAGTGATGAATAACAATATCAATCGCCTGATACGCCTGCTGCAACAAATCCTTGAATTCCGCAAGTCGGAGACAGGGAATCTTAAGTTGCGGGTTTCTGAAGGTGACCTCGCGCAATTTGTACATCGCAGTCTGGATAGCTTCCGCCCCTTGATGAAGAAGAAAGATATTCAGTTCCGGATTTCATGTTTGCCCGATCCTTTCAACGCTTATTTTGATCTGGATAAATTAGATAAGATACTCTATAATTTACTGTCTAATGCTTCTAAATATAATCGTCCCGGTGGCATGGTCAGTGTGGAACTGTCTGAAAATGAAGATCGAACAGCACGTCTGGTGGTGAAAGACAATGGACCCGGTATATCGGCAGAAGCTCAGAAGAACCTTTTCAAACGCTTCTATGAAGGGGATTACCGGAAGTTCAGGACCATTGGAACCGGCATCGGTTTGTCATTGGTGCGCGATTTGGTTGTGTTGCATCATGGCACTATTACGGTAGAAAGTAAAGAAGGGGAAGGTACATTATTTATTGTAAACTTCCCGGTCCTCCGGAATTCGTATGCGGAAGAAGAAATAGAAGAAAGCTTACCGGCAGATGCGGAAGAGGCAAAGAATGAACCGTTATCAGATGAGCTTGGCGAAAATGCCTCTGATGATGATACCGAGGAGCAAGCTGAACCGGCTGCTGTCCGGTCTTCATACTCTATACTGATTGTTGAGGACAACGAAGAGCTATTGCAGTTAATGACGAAATTGCTGGGTGCGGATTATATGGTTCACACGGCTAATAACGGTAAGGAAGCTATAGATGTGGTGGAGCAGGAAGAGATCGATCTGATTGTTTCTGACGTAATGATGCCTGAGATGGATGGCATTGAGTTCTGCCGATATATTAAGAATAAGTTTGAAACGTCCCATATTCCCGTAGTTTTGCTGACGGCTAAGAATAAGGAGGAAGACCGGGTTGAGGCTTATGAGTCGGGTGCTGATGGCTTTATCAGTAAACCTTTCAATTTGAGTGTTCTTCATGCGCGTATTTCCAACTTGCTCCGTAGCCGCGAACGTATGGGAAAGGACTTCAAGAAACAGTTGATGTTTGAAGCCAAAGAGTTGAACTACACCAGTGTTGATGAGGATTTTCTGCAACGGGCTATTGATTGTGTGCATCGTCATTTGGACGATCCTGACTTTGATCAGGCGAAGCTGTTGGAGGAGATGTATATGGCTAAATCGACTTTCTTCAGGAAGCTGAAGTCATTGACCGGTCTTACCTATGTTTCCTTTATCCGGAATATTCGTATGAAAGCAGCTTGTCGTATAATGGAAGAGAAGAAGAGTATTCGTATTTCAGAATTGGCGTATGCTGTGGGATATAATGATCCGCGTTATTTCAGTAATAGTTTTAAGAAAGAGTTTGGTATGCACCCTTCCGAATATATGGAGCGTTTTACTTCGAATGGCACAGTGGAAGATGATGTTCCGGAAAAATAGAGTATCTGTTTGTTAACTATCTTGTCTTTTATACTGCAAGAGCAACTTCCGAAAAATGGAATATTGTTCTTGCAGTCCTATTGCGTTGCTTACCCGTTTATTCGTTTTATACATTTCTTTTAAAACGCTCTCACATTTGAAAATTTATGTAGAATAATGTTTCATTTTATGTAGAAAATTGTGTCATGAAACAAATTAGCATCTGTTTGGGCTATTCTAGAGGGTGTATTGCTTTTTGCTCCCCTACTTTTGTGTCGCGATCAAGAATGAAAAAGAATAATTGATCTTACTTGTATAAGTAATGAATGTGTTGTTAATTAATGTTTAATCTTAAAATTATTGCTAATGGAAAAGCATGACTTTTTTCGTAAATGGCAAGTGCAAAAACTTTGTCGATTATTTTCTATTGCAATTTTATTGTTATTAGCAGTGCCTTTAAAAGGATATGGTGAAGAGATTCCCTCTTCACAGGGTGTACTGCAAAATACGGTAAAAGTGACTGGTACAGTCAAGGATGCAAATGGTGAGCCGATTATTGGTGCTAATGTTATGGTGGTAGGTACAGCTACCGGTGTTATTACTGATATTGATGGCAATTTTAGTCTGAATGTCCCTGTCAGGAGTAAGTTACAAATCAGTTTTATAGGTTATAAGGAACAAGTGGTTTCTGTTAAAAAGGGTATTAGTCTTAATATAGTATTAGAGGAAGATGCCCAAATGCTGGGCGAGGTTCAAGTTGTAGCTTACGGTGTGCAAAAGAAGGTGTCAGTAACAGGTGCCATTTCTTCAATGAAAGGAGATGAACTGTTAAAGACGCCGGCAGGTTCTATTTCTAACATTTTGTCCGGACAAGTAACAGGTGTGTCGTCTGTTCAGTATTCAGGTGAGCCGGGTGCTGATGCGGCAGATATTTATGTGCGTGGTATTGCAACGTTTACGGGTTCGGCCTCTCCGCTGATTCAAGTGGATGGAGTGGAGCGCGATATGTCGCAGATTGACCCTAATGAAGTCGAGAGTATTACAGTGTTGAAGGATGCTTCGGCTACGGCAGTTTTCGGTGTGCGTGGTGCCAATGGTGTAATTTTGATTACTACGAAGCGTGGTGCGGAGGGAAAAGCTAAAATCTCTTTTTCTACTTCTGCCGGTGTGAATGTGCGGACTAAGGAATTGGAGTTTGCCAATTCTTATCAATATGCTGACTATGTAAATATGTGGCAAACGAATGATGGAGGTTCTCCCATATACTCAGAGGAACAACTTGCTACATTCCGTGATCATACGAATCCGATACTTTACCCTGATATTAATTGGATTGATTATTGTATGAATAAGGCTGCTCTCCAATCGCAACATAACGTGAATATATCAGGTGGTACTAGCAATATGCGTTATTTCGTGTCAGCCGGTTTCTTTAATCAGAAAGGTATGTTTAAGCAATTGGGTGCTACTAATGATTTTAATTTCAATTATGACCGCTATAACTATCGTGCCAATCTTGACTTTGATGTAACTAAGACAACACTGTTGTCCGTCAATATCGGTGGACGTATTGAAACGAAGCGTACTCCGGAATCTGATGAAGATCAGAATCAGCTGTTCCGTAAGCTTTATTGGGCGGTACCCTTTGCCGGTGCCGGTATTATAAATGGAAAACGTGTGATAACTAATCCGGATATTGTACCTAAACCGGGAACAGATGGTTTGGCATCTTATTATGGTAAAGGATTCAGAACTAGAACAACCAATGTGCTGAATGTTGATTTAGCTTTGAATCAGAAATTGGATTTTATAACGAAAGGACTTTCATTGAAATTGAAAGGCGCTTATAATTCATCTTATTCAAATACAAAGAAAGGTAGCTCTTCGGCTGCATATTATGTGCCTCTTGTTGATGATGATGGGGCTATTACTTACCGTAAGGAAGGATCGGATACTCAGATGAGTTACAGTGACGGAGATTTTGGAAAAGCACGTGACTGGTATATGGAGCTGGCTTTGAACTATAACCGTAAATTTGGTGATCACAACGTGTCAGCCCTTGCACTTTATAACCAATCGAAGAGATATTATCCTGGTGGAACTTATACTTATATCCCCTCTGGATATGTCGGTTTGGTAGGTCGTGTAACTTATGATTGGAAGACGCGCTATATGGCCGAGTTCAATGTAGGTTATAATGGATCTGAGAACTTTAAAAAAGAAAACCGTTATGGATTCTTTCCTGCCGGTTCTTTAGGTTGGGTTATTAGCGAGGAGCCGTTTTTTGCTCCTTTGAAAAAGACTATAGGCTATTTGAAATTACGTGGTTCCGTAGGTCTTGTGGGTAATGATAAGAATGGTTCTGACCGTTTCATATATTTGCCGGGTAAATATAGTTACGGTGGTAACGATGGGTATTTCTTTGGTCAGAATGTAAATAATAAGGTACCGGGCGCTTATGAAGCCAGTCAGTCTAATCCGAATTCAAAATGGGAAACTTCTTTGAAGCAAAATTATGGTATCGATTTTAATGTGCTGAATGATCGTTTAAGTTTCTCTGTTGACTATTTTATTGAAAAACGTAAGGACATTCTTTCCAGACCGGATTATTTGCCAAGTATTTTAGGTATGGTGCTTCCATTGGTTAATGTAGGTGAAGTGGAGAATAAAGGTTATGAGCTGCAAGTGAAATGGAATGATCAACTGAATGATCAATTCCGCTATTGGGCTACATTCAATATGTCGTATGCAAAAAACAAGATTATATATAAGAATGAAGTGAAGAAGAACGAACCTTGGATGTATGAGACTGGACGACGTATCGGTGCTCGCTCAATGTATAAGTTCTGGGGATTTTACGACGAGACTGCCGATGCGCGTTATCAGGAAGAATTTGGCCAGCCCATTGCTAACCATGGTATAACGCTATTGCCGGGAGATGCAGTCTATGTCGATTTGAATAATGATGGCAAACTGGATGGCAATGATGCAACCCGTGATCTTGGTTACACCGATGTTCCGGAATATACGGCCGGACTTAGTGCCGGGTTTTCTTGGGGAAAATTTGATTTCTCCATGCAATGGACCGGTGCGTGGAATGTGGATCGTATGTTGAGTGAGTTCAGACAGCCCTTAGGTGATACTCAGAATAAAGGTCTGCTACTCTATCAATATGAAAATACTTGGCGCTCTTCTGAGGATACTTTTACGGCAAAATTTCCCCGTATAACAAAGTCGCATTCTGATAATAATTACAGAGGATCTGATCTGTATCTGATGAATGCAAGTTATTTGCGTTTGAAGAATGTGGAGATTGGTTATAATTTCGATTTCCCTTTCATGAAGAAATTGAAATTGACGAATTGCAGGATGTATGTGAATGGATATAACTTGCTTACTTTTACCGGATTTAAGTGGGGAGATCCAGAATCTCGTCAGAGCGACCGTCCTAATTATCCTTTGACTCGTGTGTTTAATATTGGTTTGAAAGTAGGATTTTAATCCTTTTCATTTATAACTAAGAAATTAAGAATATGAAAAAACTGACTAAATGGTTTATAGCAACATTTGCGGGAATGTCAATTCTCTTCTCGTCATGTGTTGATCAGATAAAGTTTGGTGATAGCTTTTTGGAAAAGGCTCCTGATACAGGTGATATGAATCAGGATACTATTTTTGGAAAAGCTGATTATGCGCGTGCATTCCTGTGGAAAACATATAGTAAATTATATTATGGACTTGCTACGAACTGGAATGATGTGGACGGTAAGATGAATACAGGTATGTTTGAAACATTGTCTGATTGTTGGCACAGTCACAATTCTTGGGATGGTGTGAATCGTAAATATTATTCGGGCGGATATAAAGCCAGTGATGAAGATGATACAAGTGAGACCCGGTTCAATTATAAGAAAGAGAACTGTTGGGAAGCAATTCGGGCTGCGTGGATGTTTGTCGAAAATGTGGGGCGCGTACCTGATATGGATGATGCCGAAAAAGTCCGTTTAGCTGCTGAAGCGAAAGTGATTGTGGCATCTCGTTACTTTGATTTGTTCCGTCATTATGGTGGCTTGCCACTTGTGGAGAAAACTTATGGAGTAGAAGCTGTTTATGAAATACCACGTGCTACTGCTGAAGAAACTGTGAACTTTATGGTGAGGTTGCTGGATGAAGCTTCCGGTGTGTTGCCATGGGATTTGGGTGCTGATGATACAAATTGGCAAGGACGTTTTACGAAAGCGGCTGCCATGGGGTTGAAGTGTAAAATATTGTTGTTTGCTGCCAGCCCATTGTTTAATGATAACGAACCTTATTGTAATGAAAATCCGCAGATTGCTATTGATAATAAGCAAGCATGGTTTGGTGGTTATAATGCAGAGTGGTGGAATCGTTGTTGGACAGCTTGTGATGATTTCTTTAAGGAATTGAATAAGAGTGGTTTCTATTCATTGATACAGCCGGAATCTGCAACTCCTGCTGCATATCGTTCAGCTTTTAATAAAGCTTATTTCATTCGCGAGACGAATACGGAATTGCTTATCTCTACGCGTATCATCGGCAAGTACAACTGGGATTGGTGGTATTATTGGGGTGAATGGGTGACGTTTGGCGGATATACTCCGACGTTGGAATATATGCAGATGTTCCCTATGAATGATGGAAAGCCTTTCACTGATGATTATTTGAAAGAAGGTGCGCAACCTTTCTTCTATAATAATGATTATAACCAACCGAATCGCGACCCTCGTCTTTATGAAACTATGTTGGTAAATGGTGCTCGCTATGGTGACCATGCAGCGGAGATGTGGGTTGGAGGACGTGAAAATATTAGCGACTCGCGTCTTGAAACAGGTCAGGGGGCTACAGGTTTCCGTTGTTATAAGTTTTTCAAGGAAGGTAAAGGAAGTTTGGCTGGAAATTATTTGGAATGGCCTTATTTGCGTTTGGCGGAAATTTATTTGATATATGCTGAAGCTTGTCTGCAAGCAAAGGGAGATTTTTCCGCTGCTATTGCTAATGTAAATAAGGTACGGGCTCGTGTAGGATTGGGTGATTTGAACGCTTGTAATCCGAGTAAGAACCTGATGACCAATAAAGAAGCTCTACTTGAAGAGATTCTTCGTGAAAGAGCTTGTGAACTTGGATTGGAAGATGTACGCTTCTTCGATATGATCCGTTATAAACGTGATGATTTGTTCAAGAAGCCTTTGCATGGTCTACGTATTTACCGTAACGATGGTGGAGGCGACAAGCCTTGGAGTGGAACGGACGGGAATGCCGGTGAATTCCCTGATAAACCGTCGAATTTCAAATATGAAGTCTTTGCTTTGGAGAATATTGCACGTTCTTGGTGGAACAATTTCAGTCCGAAGTGGTATTTGGCTGCTTTCCCACCATCAGAAGTAAATAAAGAATATGGGTTGACGCAAAATCCGGGTTGGAATTAATTGCTGTAGGAAACATTCAATTAATAAAGAAAGAATAATATGAAAAAATATAAGATAATAGCTTTGGCAATGTTGGCTTGTGCAGGCATGAAGGGCTTTGCTCAAGATGGCAATGTGATAGGCAAGGTGGTTGACAAGGCAGGTAATCCTGTAGAAGGGGCACTGGTATTTGTTGAAAGCAATCCGCAAGTGCAGGTCGCTACCGATAGAAATGGACGCTTTGAAATAGCTGCTGAAAAAGGTAAAAAAATAAAAGTCTTAACTTGGAATGATGCTACTAAGTTAGCTGCTGTTACGGAAAATAAGATAATGACTATTGTCATGGACTTCTCCACAGAAAATGTAGAGTATGGCTTGGGGTTAAAGCAGAATCGGGCAGAGTCTACGGGAGCTGTATCTACAGTATATGCGGAAGAAATAAACAATCGTTCGGCTATGAATGTCGGTAATACTCTTTATGGCAACGTGACTGGCTTGACAACGATGCAAAAAACCGCTAATATATGGGAGCAAATACCTTCTATGACGATTCGTGGACTACAGACTTTGAATAACAACAATGGCGTCCTTTTGCTGGTGGATGGTTTGGAGCGTGACAACAATTGGAATGCACTGAATTATATTACTCCGGAGGAGGTTGAGTCTGTTTCTGTGTTACGTGATGCCGCAGCTGTAGCTCTTTATGGATATAGAGGTATCAATGGTGTGGTTAATATTGTCACGAAACGTGGTAAGTATCGTACACGCGAGATCAATTTTTCTTATGATCATTCTTTCAATACGCAGACGCGTATTCCGGAAATGGCTGATGCCTATGCTTATGCAAGTGCTGTGAACGAAGCTTTAGGTAATGATGGCAGAGCTCCCCGTTACTCACAAAATGAACTGAACGCTTTTCAAAGCGGCAAATATCCGTATCTTTATCCTAATGTAAATTGGGCAGAGGAAGTATTTCGCGACCGTGGAGCATCAGACATTGCGACATTGACTTTCCGTGGAGGTTCTACTAAGATGCGTTACTTCACTATGATGAACTTGCAGAACGATAAAGGCTTTATTAAAAATGCCAATGCCAATGAGGGGTATTCCACTCAAAATAAATATTCAAAGGCAAACTTCCGTTCTAACCTTGATATTGATTTAAGCCCTAAGACTCGTATGCAAGCTAATATCATGGGAGTTTTGAATGAATTTAGCCGTCCGGCTTCAGCTGGTGAGAACCTGATAGGTAAAATTTTCACTGTTCCTTCGGCAGCATTCCCTATACGGACAGAAAAAGGTCTGTGGGGTGGTAATTCTACTTGGGACGGTGGCATGAATCCGGTTTACTTGGCTCAAGGACGTGGATATACCAAAGGACATACACGTGCTTTATATGCTGATATGGCTTTGCAGCAGGATTTATCCTCTGTAACCAAGGGCTTGGGCGCATCCGTTCGTATTGGATATGATAACATTGCTTCCTATTGGGAGGATTACAGGCAAAGTGCCAAATATGGTATGCAGTCCGTAACTAAATGGGAGAATGGCAAACCGGTAGAGTTCAATGACTTTGAGGGAGGAACTGTAGGAAGCGTGACCGGTGATAATGCCAAACTTGACTGGCAACACCGTTCGTTCAATTTTCAGATGAATGTGGACTGGGCACGTCAGTTTGGAAAGCATGATCTTTACTCTATGTTACTCTATACTTATAAGTTCGATAACAAGAATGGAGTAAATACCACTTTGTATACACAGAATGTTGCTTGGTATACACATTATGGTTATAACAATAAATACTTTGCTGATTTCACATTGACTACTTCCGCTTCGAATAGATTGGATCCTGATAGTCGTTGGGGAGTGGCGCCTACTGTTGGATTGGCGTGGGTTATTTCGAATGAAGGCTTCATGAAGAATCAGAGTTTTATTGATTTTATGAAGCTGCGTGGATCATTTGGTATTATCCATACTGATAATATACCGTCTAATGGATATTGGAATACGGTTGTGGGCGGTGCTAACGGTTATCCGATACAAGATAATTTTAATGGTGACGGTGGATGGGCAGAAGGACGTTTACCATCTTTAAACGGAACCACGGAAAAAGCTTATAAATATAATCTTGGTTTGGATATATCCATGTTGAAAGGGCTTACCCTGACGGTAGACGGCTTTTATGAAAGACGTTCAGATATTTGGGTAAGTGCTGCCGGACAGAACTCGGCTGTATTAGGAGTGGGTAGTTCGTATCTAAATGCAGGTGTAGTTGATAGCCATGGGGTTGAGTTCGGTTTGGATTATACTAAGAAAATTGGTGATTTCCAACTTAGTGCCGGTGGTACATTCTCGTATAACCGTAGCAAAATAAAGGAGATGCTGGAAGAACCCCGTGCATACGACTATTTGTATCAGACGGGCAAGCCGGTAGGACAAGTGTGGGGATTACAGGCTATTGGCTATTTTGTTGATGATGCTGATATTGCCAATAGTATTCCACAACAGTTTGGACCGGTGAAGCCGGGTGATATCAAATATAAAGATATCAACGGTGATAACGTGATTAATGAAAATGATATGATTCCTATGGGGTATAACTATAATTGCCCGGAAATCTATTATGGATTTAATATTGGACTGGAGTGGAAAGGATTGGGCTTTAATGCATATTTCCAAGGCGTGGGCAACTACACGGCACAACTTTCTTCTTCCTTATATATGCCGTTGATTAACAATACTAGCATATCGAAGTATGTATACGACAATCATTGGACGCCAGAGAATCCTTCGGCTCGTTTTCCGCGGTTGAGTACTGAAGTGGTGGATAACAATACACAATATGCCAGTTCTGTATGGTTGGCTGACCGTTCGTTCTTGAAATTGCGCAATTGTGAAGTTTATTACAAACTCCCGGCTGCTTGGTTAAGCAAAATCAAAATGAAACAGGCTAAAGTATATGTGCGGGGTGTTGACTTGTTTAGCATTGACAGCATTGACTTGACAGATCCTGAAGCAATGGGGGATAATAAGTGGCCGGCAACTCGTTCAGTACATATCGGTCTGTCCTTAGGACTTTAAACTATGTTTTGGAATCTTGAACTTATTAACTGTAATGAATATGAAATTAAGAAATATATATATCGGCATTATTTGTGCAGTCTCCCTGTCGGCATGTAACGACAAGATGGATTATCATGAATATACCAATTATGACAATACGCATGTTTTTTCTGATTTTGGGCGTACGGCAGGATTTGTGAATAATATCTATTCCTATCTTGATTACGATCTTCCAAGTATAAATTCATTGGCTTCTGCTTGCGATGAGGCCGAGATGGCGGTTACCTGGTCTTCTGTATTGGATTATACCAATGGTAACTGGACGGCAATGAACCCTAAATCTCAATGGGGAATTTATTCCGGCATCCGTGCAGTAAATTATTTTCTGAAGGAAGCTAAAGATCTGGACTTTTATGATTTGCGTTTCACTCAAGATTATCAGGCACAAATGACTCGTTTCAACCGTTATCAGTATGAAGTTCGCCTGCTGCGTGCTTATTTCTATTTCCGCTTGGTTCGTGCTTATGGTGATGTGCCTTTTACTACGGAGATATTAACTGAGGCTGAGGCTAATTCTATCAAACGTACGTCAGCTTCTGAGATATTTGACTTTATAATAAGCGAATGTGATGCTGTGGCATCTGAGCTTCCGGTATCTTATAAAAATCTTGAAGGAGATGCGGCTAGTGGAGATAATCCTGAAACTGGACGTGTAAACCGTGGTACTGCTTTGGCTTTAAAAGCGCGTGCCGCACTCTATCGGGCCAGTAAACTTTTTAATGAAAGTGGAGACAAGGAGTTATGGAGACAAGCCGCATTGTTCAGTCAGGATGTTATTGACTATTGTATGGAGAATGGTATAGTCCTGGGTAAATATACAGATCTTTGGGGCACTAATAATTATCAGGCTGCTGAGGTGATTTTTGCTCGTCGTGTGGGGGATACAAGTTCACCGGAATATGATAACTTTCCTATTGGTATGGAGAATGCCAATTCAGGGAACTGTCCAACGCAAACCTTGGTTGATGCTTATGAAATGAAGAATGGTGGAGAGCCTGATCCTGCGAATCCCTATGAGGGAAGAGACCCGCGCTTCAAAATGACTATTGCTTGTAATGGCGACAAATGGCCTGATTCCAATCCTAATCCGTTGGAAACTTATATAGGTGGAAGAAACGGTGCACCGATTTCGTATGCCACACCGACAGGATATTATTTGAAAAAATACTTGGATGGCAGCATTGATATTAGTGCAGGTTCTGGTACAGGTGGTAAACGCCATAGTTGGATAACTTTCCGTTTGGGAGAATTTTACCTGAATTATGCAGAAGCCGTTTTTCAATATTTAGGTTCGGCTGAAATGGCAACCGATGAATTCTTCTTAACAGCGCGTGATGCGGTAAATAAGATACGTACTCGTACAGGTGTTAACATGCCTGTGTTGCCCAAAGGTATCAGTGGAGATGAATTTTGGAAACGTTACAAGCGTGAACGTATGGTAGAACTGGCATTTGAAGGACATCGTTTCTGGGATATCCGTCGTTGGAAAGAAGGAGGAGTAACTTCTATTGCCAGAATGGAAATAACGAAGTTGGGTGATGACTCATTCGCATACAAGAAGACAACGAAGCCGTTGACTTGGGATGATAGGATGTATTTCTACCCGATACCGGATTCTGAGATCCGGAAGAATAAGAACCTGACGCAGAATCCGGGTTGGGAGATAAAATAGAATGTTGAATTTATATACTTTAAGAATATGAAATTTAATTTGAAATATATCATTGTCGTTTCTGCACTTATTGGTATGGCTGGTTGTGATGACAAGATTGAGCCGTTTGAAATAATGGGTTCTACAGCTGCACCTGCTGCAATCAGTGCTTCTGCAGTTCAGTCCGAAGCATTACCGGGAGAGATAAAGCTGACGTGGACAGCTCCTGAAGAAGACTTTGCTTATATGCAGATCAGGTATAATGATCCGCTACAGAAAAAAGATATATGTAAACTGGTGTCGAAAAATACGACTGAGTTGTTGGTTGAGAATACACGTGCCCGCTTTGGTGACTATTCTTTCTTTTTTCAGACTTTTAATGTTGCTAATCAAGGTAGTGCAGTGACGGAAGTGAAAGCTAAGTCGGGAGCAGCTCCGGCTACGATGACAGAGAAGTCGCGTAAGGAAGTAAAGTTGACCAAGGAACAATTGCTTTGTAATTACCCGGATGCAAGTGAGGGGCAATATGCCCATTTGGTTGATGGAAACCCGGAGACTTTCTTTCATTCAAATTGGCATAGTCCTCAAAGCCCATTGCCTCATTATATACAGATCGCTTTTGAGGAAGAACATGAGAATTTTGCTTTTGGATATTGGACCCGTAATACGTCTAATACAGACGGTTATCCTACAGCGGCAGAGTTTCAGATCAGTAATGATGGAGAAAATTGGGAAACAGTGACAGTCTTAAGTGGATTGCCGGCAACAAAAGCTACCAGATATTCTTCTGATTATGTGATAGCCGGGAAAAAATTTAAATATTTCCGATTTAATGTTATCTCAAGTTCTTTGAATAAGAATTATTTTCATATAGGGGAGATTTATTTCTATGATGTAGAAGTAGAAGTATATGATCCGGAGACAGTACCTTTAGATTAACTTAATTGATATACAATGATGAAAAATAATATAAAATGGTTGGCAGCCGTTTACATGGCTATTTTCACAATCGGTTTTTATAGTTGTGATGATGGATATGATCTTACCTACAAAGGAGGCCTTGGACTTAATCTGTTAGAACTGAAGCAGGCAAGTGAACTATGGAATGGTAGAGAGTGTAATTTATTCACAGAACTAAGTAAATCAAATAAAGAGGCTGATAACTTTTCATACAAGTTAAATATTGCACTCTATCAGAATAGGAATGCAGATAAGAATGCTACTGTGAATCTGATAGTCAATAAAGATTCGTTGTCGAAAGTTATAGCTAAAGCCAAGGCGGGAGAAGATGGAGCTTATGAAAAGTATAAAGAAGCGGAGCTGTTGCCTGAAGAGTTTTATCTATTGCCATCGGATAAATTGGAATTGTTGGCTGGCACTAAGCTATCTGATGATTTGGAATTATTAGTTTATTCGGAAAAAATGATATCTTTGGTACAAAAAGAAGAACGGAATATGACTTTTGTGTTGCCTTTGAAAATTGTAGATTCTTCTTCGTATACAATCAATGATAAGGTTAACAGCTTGATGCTTTTCTTTCAAGTGAAGTATGTGGCACCGGAAACAGGTCCTGAGTATTTGCCTGATCCGAATCCGGCTCCTGAAGAGTTATCTGATAATTTGAAACTCGTTTGGAATGAGGAGTTCAATTATGAGGGTGTTCCTAATCCAGATGTATGGCGTTTTGAGGAAGGTTTCCAACGTAACCAGGAGTTACAGTGGTATTCGGATAAGAATGGGGTATGCGATGGAGAGGTTCTTGTTATAACAGGAAAGCGTGAACGGGTAGATAATCCTAATTACCAGGCGGGCAGCAGTGATTGGAAGACGAACCGTGAGTATGCCGAGTATACTTCAAGTAGCATTGTTACGAAAGAATATAGATTTAGAAAAGGCACGATGCTTGTTAGGGCTAAGATACCGACAGAATCAGGTGCATGGCCTGCTATTTGGACTACTGGTGGCAGTAAGGATAGCTGGTGTTGGGAATGGCCTTTGGGTGGCGAAATAGATATTCTGGAATACTATTTTGTAAATGGGGTACAAAGTCTTCATGCAAATGCTTGTTGGGGAAGTGATACTCGTTGGAGTGCTAAATGGGATTCCTATAATCGGCCTTTAAGTGATTTTACAAAGAAGGATGCTAACTGGGCTGAGAAGTATCATATTTGGCGTATGGACTGGGATGATAATTACATCAAACTTTATTTGGATGACGAATTGATGAATGAGATAGATTTGAGCAAGACAAATAATGGTAGTGGTGGACTGAATGATTGGTGGAGAGGTTCGTGGAGGAATCCGTTCAAGGATGCCGGTAATGACGGTGAAGGTTTCGGACAGCAGATTTTCTTGAACCTTGCTTTGGGTGGAAATGGCGGTACGCCGGCAATCTCTAAATTCCCGTTGGAGTATAAAGTTGATTATGTACGGGTTTATCAGAATAAGTAGATAAATTAAATCAATTATATCCCGTATTGTCTGAGGTCTTATTAACTTTTGGATAATACGGGATATATTGTTTTTTTAAGGTAATAAATAATAGGATGATGGAATATATTCGTAATAAAGTACTGCTAGTATTAGTATTGCTGACTGGTTGCCTTGCTGTGCAGGCTCAGAATATTAACAATAAATTGTGGCAAGATAGCAATGGAAACTATATCAATGCCCATGGCGGCGGCATCTTGTTCCATGAAGGTCTGTACTATTGGTTTGGCGAACATCGCCCCGAGAACGGTTTCACTACCGAAGTGGGAGTGAACTGTTATGCATCTTCCGATTTACAGAATTGGACTCACAAGGGCATAGCACTTGCTGTATCCGAAGAATCTGGAAACGATATTGAACGTGGTTGCATCATGGAGCGCCCCAAAGTGATATATAATAAGAAGACCGGGAAATTTGTAATGTGGTTCCATCTGGAACTGAAAGGCCAAGGCTATGGACCCGCTCGTGCGGCTGTGGCTGTCAGTGACAGACCGGAGGGACCTTACCGCTTTGTTCGTTCCGGGCGGGTGAACCCCGGAATCTATCCTGAAAATATGTCTGAAGCAGACCGGAAGCTGACATGGAATATGAAGAAATATAAGAAGTGGTGGACTTCGGAGTGGTACAAGGCTGTTAACCAAGGACTTTTTGTGAAGCGCGATTTAGAAGGCGGACAAATGTCCCGTGATATGACTTTATTTGTGGATGACGATGGCAAAGCTTATCACATTTATTCTTCCGAGGAAAATCTGACTCTGCATATTGCAGAATTGACAGATGATTATTTGCAGCATTCAGGACGCTATATCCGTATCTTTCCAGGTGGACATAACGAAGCGCCGACCCTATTCAAGAAAGATAATATGTATTGGATGATAACTTCCGGATGTACCGGTTGGGATCCTAATGAAGCCCGTATGTTTTCAGCGTCTTCCATTTGGGGACCGTGGAAGCAACATCCTAATCCGTGCCGCGGACGGAACAGTGAGAAAACCTTTGGCGGACAAAGTACATTTGTATTGGAATTACCAGAGAACCGTTTTATATTTATGGCTGATGTCTGGAAGCCGAAGAGCTTGATGTATTCCGGACACATTTGGCTGCCTATACAGTTTGATGAACAGGATGTTCCGTTTATTGAGTGGACGGATGAGATGAATCCGCTCGGACAATCGGAGTGGAAACAGGTGTGGAGTGATGAATTTAATACGGATGGTCTTCCGGATACAACTGTTTGGAGCTATGATAATGGTTTTGCACGCAATGAAGAAGCCCAGTGGTATCAGAAAGGCAACGCTTACTGCAAAGATGGAAAGTTGATTATTGAAGCGCGAAAAGAGGAAGGGCGTAGAAATCCCTGGTATGAGGCCGGAAGTAACGATTGGCGGAAGAAGCGGGAGTTTATCGAGTACACTTCCTCGTGCATCACAACGTCCGGTAAAAAAGAATTTCTTTATGGCAGATTCGAGGTTCGCGCCAAGATTCCTGTGAGCGGAGGGGCATGGCCTGCTATCTGGACATTGGGCAGCGGTATGGAATGGCCTTCGTGTGGCGAAATCGACATCATGGAATATTATCGCATCAAAGGCGTACCGCATATTCTGGCAAATGCCGCTTGGGGAACTGACCGACAGTGGAATGCCAAATGGAATAGTAAAGCGATTCCTTTTACTCATTTTACAGATAAAGATCCGGCGTGGGCGGATAAGTTTCACATCTGGCGTATGGATTGGGATGAAACGGCCATTAAAATCTATCTGGATGATGAATTGCTGAATGAAATTCCTTTGAGCGAAACTGTGAATGGCACCATCGGAAAAGGGACGAACCCTTTCCGCAAGCCTCAATATCTTTTGTTGAACTTAGCTCTTGGTGGCATAAACGGTGGAGAGATTGATGATAAAGGAATCCCCATGCGCTATGAAATAGACTATGTACGGGTATATCAGAAGCAATAGAAAAGATGGAAAAGACCAGATTTTCCTGAAAACTATGCATTTTATAACGGAAATGACCGATAAATATCCTCTTTTGCAATATTTGTAGTAGTTCGTTTTCTTATGAAACGGATATATTTGCAACAATGAAAAACAACTTATATAGAATATCATGAAAACAAGAAAATATCTTTGGCTACTATTGACCGTAGCATTGCTGATACCTCTTAATGTATCGGCCAAAAAGAAACCTGAAAAAGTAAAGACTGATCGTGAATTATGGACAGGCATTCTCTATCAGATGGCTGCACCTGTACTGAGCAATATGAGCGAAGGTAAATTGCAGGAAAATATGATGGTAGAGTTAAGTCCTACATGGGATGGCCGTGATAAACGAGTGACTTATATGGAATGCTTCGGCAGGTTGATGGCCGGACTGGCTCCGTGGTTGTCATTGCCTGATGATGACACGGCAGAAGGTCAGCAGCGCAAACAATTGCGTGAGTGGGCATTGAAGAGTTATGCCCAATCAGTGGACCCGGAAAGTAAAGATTACCTGCTATGGCGCAAGGAAGGACAACCTCTTGTAGATGCTGCCTATATAGCTGAAAGCTTTTTGCGTGGATATGATGCCTTATGGGTTCCATTGGATGATTTGACAAAACAGCGATATATTGCTGAATTCCAACAATTGCGCCGGGTAGATCCCCCTTATACGAATTGGTTGTTATTCTCTTCAACCGTTGAATGTTTCTTGAAAAAGGCAGGTGCCCAAACCGATTACTATCGTATAACTTCTGCTTTGCGTAAAGTAGACGAGTGGTATGTGGGCGATGGTTGGTACAGTGACGGAGAAGATTTTGCATTTGACTATTATAACAGTTTTGTGCTTCACCCCATGTATGTGGAATGCCTTGACGTGATGACGGATGGAGGAAAAAGAAACATCTGGAATGTGAAAGGCGGAAACTTCCCGAAAGCTTTGAAGCGTATGCAGCGTTTCGGTATGATATTGGAACGCTTTGTTTCTCCCGAAGGTGCTTTCCCCGTATTTGGCCGTTCAATTACTTATCGTACCGGTGTGTTACAGCCTCTTGCCTTGTTGTCATTACGTGGCTGGCTACCGAAAGAATTGCCTGCCGGACAGGTGCGTGCGGCAATGACAGCTGTTATTCAACGCATGTTCGGTGATAACCGCAATTTCAATGCGGAAGGTTATCTGACATTAGGCTTTAATGGTTCTCAACCCAATATTTCAGACTGGTATACCAATAATGGTAGTCTTTATTTGGCTTCGCTTGCTTTCTTGCCATTAGGTTTGGCTGCTGATGATCCTTTCTGGACAGATGTGCCACAGCCCTGGACATCAAAGAAAGCATGGGGAGGAGAAGATTTCCCGAAAGATCACGCATATTACGAATAATAATTATGAATAAACGCATTCTTTTTTTCTTTCTGATTCTCCTGGTATTTTCCACTCTCCGGGCGCAACAGTCCCGTCTTGTGGAAGTGGGGAACGGATATAGCCAAACGTCAGTCAATACGACTGTATTCAGGAACAACTCGCTTGTGACACAAGGAGATGAACAGTATATAAGTTATTATGACGGGGACGGTTATCTGGTGCTCGGCAAACGGAAGTTGAATTCTGACCAATGGACATTACAATGGACACAATACAAGGGAAATGTAAAGGATGCCCATAATATAATCAGCATGATGCTGGACGGAGATGGTTATTTGCATCTGTCATTTGATCATCATGGACATAAACTGAATTATTGTCGCAGCACTGCTCCATATACTCTGGAACTGGGTGATAAAGAGCCTATGACCGGAGTGGATGAGGGAAATGTGACTTATCCGGAGTTTTATCCGTTGAATGGAGGCGATCTGTTGTTTGTTTATCGTTCCGGTTCTTCCGGCAGGGGAAATCTGGTGATGAACCGCTATTCTGTGAAAGAGAAAAAATGGTATCGCGTACAAGATGTCCTGATAGATGGTGAAGATCAGCGGAATGCCTACTGGCAGCTTTATGTAGATGAGCAGGGAACCATACACCTGTCGTGGGTATGGCGCGAAACATGGCATGTGGAGACTAATCATGATCTTTGTTATGCCCGCTCCTATGATAACGGTGTCACGTGGTATAAGGCGAATGGCAAGAAATATGATTTGCCTATTCGTTACAATAATGCAGAGTATGCCTGCCGCATTCCACAAAACTCAGAACTCATCAACCAGACCAGTATGAGTGCAGATGCAAGTGGTAATCCTTATATTGCCACGTATTGGCGCGATCCTGATAGTGATGTTCCGCAATACCGTATTGTGTGGTACGATGGACAAATGTGGCAGAATCGCCAGGTTTCCGATCGTCATACTCCTTTTTCTCTGAAAGGTGGCGGTACAAAGATGATCCCTATTGCCCGTCCGCGTATTGTAGTGGAAGGTGGTGAGATATTCTACATCTTCCGTGATGAAGAACGGGGAAGCCGGGTGTCGATGGCACATGCTCAGGCTGTGGGAACTGGAAAATGGACTATTACAGACCTGACAGACTTTGCGGTAGACGCCTGGGAACCCTCGCATGACACGGAACTATGGAAGCAGAAACGCCGGCTCCATCTTTTTGTGCAGCATACTAAACAAGGTGATGGTGAACGTATGGTTGAATTTGCTCCTCAACCGGTGTATGTGTTGGAAGTGAAATGACAGTGAGTTAAAATCGGAGTTCATGTAGGATGTTCTGGTTCTCAACGAAGGGCGAATTCCGTTTCTATATAAGGGGATTACAGTTCCCCTATAGGGAAACCGCAGTTCCCATTAAAGGAAACTGGCGTTCCCATTAGGGGAAACGGGAAGCATCCCTAATGATATGAATATGAATAAGGTAAATAGATTAATTAAATGAATAAGTATATTAGCATGAAAATGTATTTTGGAAATTTTCTGATGCTGGCTTTTTGTCTGATTGGAGCGTCGTCTTGTGCCGCTCCCAAAGATGAGGCTAAAGAAGTTGTGGATATCATTTATAAAGTGAATAACTATTGGCAGGAACAGAATCCGAAGCATGGGCGTTCATTCTGGGACAATGCCGCCTATCATACAGGTAATATGGAAGCGTTCTTCCTGACTGGAGATACTGCTTTCATGGATTATTCCAAGGCTTGGGCAGAGCACAATGAATGGAAAGGCGCCAAATCGGACAATAAAGCCGAGTGGAAATACAGCTACGGTGAAAGTAATGAGTATGTGCTTTTCGGTGATTACCAGATTTGCTTCCAGACGTATGCAGATTTATATAACATAGAGCCGGATACTCAGAAAATAGCCCGTGCCCGCGAAGTGATGGAATATCAGATGAGTACGGATAAGAACGATTATTGGTGGTGGGCCGATGGACTCTATATGGTGATGCCCGTTATGACTAAACTATATAAGATAACCGGTAATCCGCTTTATCTGGACAAATTGCATGAATATTGGGTATTTGCCGATAGCTTGATGTATGATCCCGAAGATGCCCTGTATTACCGTGACGGGAAATATATCTATCCCAAACATAAGAGTGCGAACGGCAAGAAAGACTTTTGGGCACGCGGAGACGGCTGGGTGCTTGCGGCACTGGCTAAAGTATTAAAGGATTTACCTGAAACAGATAAATACCGTCAGGAATATATAGATCGTTTCCAGACAATGGCAAAAGCTGTGGCAGCCTGCCAGCAACCGGAAGGATACTGGACACGGAGTTTGCTTGATCCGGAACATGCACCCGGACCGG